>ERZ1673740.60-NODE-60-length-150200-cov-10.229325_pt1 | contig 150200 bp, 128 predicted proteins | sample MGYA00580221_ERZ1673740 | MGnify/ENA primary metagenome ERZ1673740 (study PRJEB41218, sample SAMN15661786) | gut metagenome | host: Homo sapiens | place: Canada: London | collected 2015-08-20/2019-03-30 | study: EMG produced TPA metagenomics assembly of...
CTTTCGCATGAACGAATGGTCCTATTTCTTTTAGGGACTTATTTCACAGCCCCTTTAAAATATCTTACTCTTCTAACTTTTATTCATCTAACATGAGCAACCCTTTTTTTGCCTTGTTTTTAAGACGTTCCATTTGCTCCTTTTCAATCTGCTGAATACTTTTTTCCGGTGTCGGCAAATCTTCCGGCATTGTTCCGCCAATTTTTTCAATGGCATTTCTTACTTCTCTTCCTACATTGTAATGAACAGAGGTTGCTTTATCAGCTCCCTGCACCTTATCTTTTCGAATTTTCTCTTCTGTTTGGGAAATACGAAAAAGGTTTGCAATCAACTCTGTGCTCCCCATGTAGTCAAGTATCTTCTGTCCTACCTCCAACTGCTTTTTTGCATGAATATCATCCACATCCATTCCACCGTACAATCCCATGTAACCTGCATTCTGAAATATTGCAAATTCTTCATTCGTTATAACTCCGGCATTATGCGCTGTCTCTGCAAGCATCTGATTCCATTGCTTAATGTCCCCTCGCACTACCAATCTGCGATTATCTTCGTCCAATTCATTAAAATGATCTGCTACTTCCTGACGATAAGTTTGAATTGCAAAATATGTTTGTCCTAAAGCAATCACTTCTTTACGTGGATCTCCATTTTGTACGATCAAATAACACGCATATCTTGACAACTCATAATCTTTCTTCGGCTTTGATGTTGCACCTGCTTCTACGATTTTGCTGACCTCAGCAAAATCGTTGGAAACACTGTGTCCGCTGTTCTCACAAGCAATCATCGCTCTATCAATAACCTTTGAGAAATTACGCCACTGTGCATAATCCAGTGCAGGTCCCAATTCTCTTGCGCTCCAATATTCACTTCCATCTTCTCGAATACGCTTAATATCTTCAAAACGTTTATATTCTATCGCATTTAAATCACTCATATATGATCCGGCTCCTTTTCATCCATATTTATATTATCGCACACTTTTTAAACTATGTATATTTTTTATACGTTCCAGCATCTGCCGTGCCAGCCGGTCCATGCCCGGAATCTCCCAAATCACTACGTCCTGTTGTATGTTATTCATTTGTAAAATCATTGAATTTCGTATCGTATTTGCATCAAATTTTACCGATATATCACTGATTTGTTTGCAGAATTGCTTACGTCACTGCGAATTGTTTTTTAAATGCGCATATGATTATAATATTCATCTTATATTTTGTCGCTTAACTCATTTTATAATATGTAAAAATTGAGCCGCAATATTACGACTCAACTTTTATACAAAAGGCTTGTTCCTTATTTCAATTTTAATACGCCTCCGCCGAAGCTGACGTTGCCAGTCCACCCTCACTGGTCTCCTTCAGGCAGGTCGGCATTTGATTTCCGATACGACGCATACTGTCAATGACATCATCCGGCGTAATGGCACTACGAATGCCGGCGAGTGCAAGCTGCGCAGAAGTCACTGCATTGACCGCTCCATACGAATTTCGTTTGATGCAAGGCACTTCTACAAGACCTCCCACCGGATCACAGGCAAGTCCCAGCATATTTTTCAACGACAACGCTGCTGCATGCATCACGGTCTGCGGATCTGCTCCCTGTAAATAAGCAAGTGCTCCTGCACTCATCGCAGCTGCCGAACCGATTTCCGCCTGACATCCACCTGCTGCACCTGCAATAAAAGCATTCTCTGCAATTACTTTTCCAATTCCTGCAGCCACATACAATGCCTGTACCATCTGTTCTTCTGTCGCAGAGAACTGTTCTTCAAAGCTTAAAAGTACTGCAGGCAAAACACCACAGGAACCTGCGGTCGGAGCTGCCACAATTCTTCTCATACACGCATTGGATTCACCCATTTTGATTGCTTTTTCCATAACAAGACCAATAAAAGCACCACAGATATTTTTCCTGGACGCATTATATTGGTGCAGTTTTTCTCCATCACCACCGGCACGTCCGCTGGCCGATCGCAAATTGCCATTGTAAGAAGCATCTGCATATTTCATCGCCTCATACATCTGATGCATTTTCTCATAAGACTGCTCCTGTGTCCGCTCACTGGCATCCATGTCTTCCTGCTGCACAATCTGCCATATTTCTTTTTTCTGGTGTACTGCCAGTTCCTGTAATTCCTGTAATGTATGATATTCTGTCATGAACAATCTCCTTACCTGCTACACGCCCTCAAAATATGTCACTTTCATTACGCCCTCTACATGAGAAAGCCAGGCAATCCCATCCTCCGGAATCGGCTGATCACATTCCACGACCATAACAGCCATCTGTCCTTTTGCCGAACGGTACAGCTGCATGGTTGCGATGTTCACACTCTTGTGCGCAAGCATGGAAGTTACTTCCGATACATGCCCCGGCTGGTCCAGATTGTGGACAATCAATGTCGGATGTTCTCCGGAGAAATTTGTGTTAATTCCATCGATTTTATCGATATTGATACTGGAACCTCCAATGGAAGACACCTGTACCTCAATGGATTTTTCTCCCACACCCTCTAATCGGATAACAGCTGTATTCGGGTGGGCATCCTCCAGACGCGCTTCGCCAAATATAATTTCGATTCCCCGTTTCTGTGCGATTTCAAAACTGTCAGCAATCTCATAATCGTCCGGCTGCATACCAAGAAGTCCCGCCACAATTGCTTTCTTTGTACCGTGCCCCTCTCCTGTTGCAAGAAAAGAACCATATAACAGAATCTCTGCTTTCTTTATGGGTTCTCCAAGTAATTTTCCCGCTACGTACCCCATGCGAACTGCCCCTGCTGTGTGGGAACTGGAAGGACCTACCATAATCGGGCCAACAATATCAAATAAATCCAATATGTTCCTCCTTTTTTCCTATGAACTGCTTACAAGTACTTCTGTTCAAACTCTCCAATCTGCATCGGTTTTCCGAAATAATACCCCTGAATCATACTAATATTCATCTGCTGTACAACCTCAAGCTGTTGCTCCATCTCTACACCTTCCACACAAACATGAACGCCAATAGCGCGTGCCAATTCTGCGACCATTTTGACAAATGCATTCGAAAAATCATCTTCTCCCAGGTGTTCAATAAAGCAGCGGTCGATTTTGATTATGTCAATCGGCATCTCCCGGATATGGTTCAATGAAGAATATCCGGTCCCAAAATCATCCAATGCGACTTTCACACCAAGACTCTTGATTTCACTTAGGATTTTTTTCATGCGAACCATATCGTTGATGGCAAGACTCTCTGTCACTTCAAGTGTAAGATTCGCCGGATTGATATGTGAATCTTCAATCGCGGATTTAATTTTCTTTACAATATCATTCTGCAATAATTGCACAACAGATAAATTTACATTTACCTTGTAATTCGGATGTCCCATGTCATTCCAGTATTTGCAGCGTTTTACAGCCTGCCGTAACACATACTCTCCAATTGGATTGATCAGGCCCAGATACTCCGCAAGAGGGATAAAATCATTTGGACTGACAAATCCCATCACACTGGAATTCCACCGCACAAGTGCCTCTGCTCCGCAACAGACATTTTTTTGATCTTTTGTATCAATGATTGGCTGATAATACACTTCAAATTCACTGCATTCATTCATAGCCGCTGTACGCATATTTTTCTCCAGATCAAGTCTGTGACTTGCGGAATCCGCATCCGTATCATTATTATAATATTCAATGCGGTTTTTTCCACGTCGTTTTGCACGCATAAGTGCCATGTCCGACTTGCGAATCAACTCATCTACGGTAGTTCCATCTGTCGGAAAGTATGCAATTCCCATACTCATGGTACAATAATAATCTTCCCCTTTTAAGAACCACGGTTTTGTAAAAATTGAAGTAATCTCTTCAATAATAGCATCTAACTTATCAAACAGTTTCCCCGGAACTATAACAATAAATTCGTCCCCACCCATACGGTAACAGGTATTTGTCACGCCGCCAACACGTTGCAGACTACGTGAAATCGCCTTCAGCAAAACATCGCCATACTGATGTCCCAGACCATCATTGATATGTTTGAAGTCATCCAGATCCAGATAGAGCAATGCTCCCTTTTGATGCGCGTTCTGTGCTTTCATTACATATTTTTTCAGATCCTGTTCACAACGCATACGGTTAAAAAGTCCTGTAAGGAAATCGTTATTTGCCTGTTCTTCAATTTCTTTCTGATATATTTTTTTGTCCGTAATATCATATAATGTACAAAGGCTGACTTTTCTTCCATCCACCCAGTCGATCTCTGTTTTGTAGACATCCAGCCATCGTTCTTCTTCTACAGAATATATTTCTTCAAAATACTGTCTGCGTCCTATTTCCTGCTCCGAGAAAATCAAATCATCCAGTTTTCCTGCTGCGATTGTCTTCGCAAAGAAATCTTTGAATTTTTTGTTTGTGTACAGAAGTGTTCTGTTTTTTGTATCTGAAACATAGATTCCACTTCCCGTATTCTCCAAAATAGATTCTAAAGAAGCATATGAACTTGCAAGAGAATTCTTGGAAATACGTTTTACCAACACGCTTTGTACCACACGTTTAACATCATTTATAAATTTAATATCTTCCATCTCCCAGGTACGATTTCTGTCATGTTCATAAAACCCAAGATACATGATCACCTGACCACCTGCTTCGATTGGTTGAAATACCGCTGCTGTCATCTTGCAATCTTTCATAAGCGTTTCAAACTCATCCGGCATCATCGCATCTGTGGAAATAACGTATGGTTTTCCATCAAAAAACGGTAAATCTGCTCTTTTACAATTGGACAATTTCCATAATACCGAAGCTTTTTCCTCCGTGACATGTTCACAGACCCCTTCAATCAAAAGTGTCTCAATATTCTCACGAATCAAAAATCCTCCAGTAAGTTGTAAACATTCACAAGTCTCTTTGATCACGTTTTCCACAAGGTCTGCAAACGCATCATCCGACTCCAGCGTCTGAATCACTTCCGTCATTGTCTGTAGACGCTGCAGCTGATGTTGCATCGCATTCTCAGAATTCTGACTTTTTTTCATCGCCGTCTGTGCAATCAGCTGATTGATTTTAACTTCAAACAACTGGGTAGAAAGTAAAGACAAAAACTCAACGGATGCATAATAATGCGTCTCTGTAGTTGTCATCATACCTTCCGGCAGACTATTTTGTGACGTGATTTTTTCTTCCAACAGACCAACTATCACCCAGATAACCTGTGTTTTTCCTTCAATTCGCGTAGAAATTGCGCAAACTTTCACAAAATCCTGTGTGGCAGGATATTCCACCATTGTTTCAATCTGCTCGTTTTCAATTTTTGATACAAGCTGCATATATACCGATTCATTCACAAGTGAATGTACATATTCCAATTCATCTTTCGTTCCGTAGGCTTTTGTAATCACGCCTTCTTTCTGTCCCAGACAGACAACATACAAATTATTGGAATAACAGAACTGATCCTGCAGCTCCTGTAGCATTTTCGTATCAATCAACCCGTTTTCCAGATTGTCCTCCCCCTGTGGAAGTTCCAGCCCCAGTGCATTTGTAATTGCCATATATTTACCTCTTTACTCCAATGACCAATAAATAAAATCCCGTCTTTGTCTGCATGCAGGTCTCCTGCAGCAAATGTAGCTGAGTATGCAGTCGAATCTGCTTTTTCACAAAGCCAAGCTCCTGTGTATACATAATGATTACGGCTTCTCTTTGTAATATTTCCAAAGCCTTATCAAAAAAACTCTTATAAAGATGATCCAGTTCTTCCTTTGTCATTCTTCCACGAACCGGCATATTTGTAATGATCTCATCAAACTTATATTCATGCCGGAAATCAAAGAAATCCCTGTGAATAAAATGAATCAGTTCTCCCGCAGCTGATGCATTTTCTCTCGCCTTGTCAATCGCCTCTCCGAAAATATCTGTGCCGTATTTTTCTCTTGCCGGTACACGGATATCACGCTCGATCAGCATCGTTCCTACTCCGCAAAACGGATCCATAATCTGAGCATCCTCTTTTAAATATGGTGCGGTCAGTTCCATAATAAGTGCCGCTGTAGACGGATGAATGGAAGCGGAGATTGCATTTTTCCGATACTGAAATCTAACATCTACCAGTGTATAAAATTTCAGGCATGGAAAAAATTTTCCCTCCCGGTTCGCAATCAGTCGGAGTTCCACTTCGTAATCACTTGCAGAGTTGATCAGTGCTCCCCCGGAAAGTTCCTCTAATTTTGCCCCAAGTTTTCTTGTAAAACTGCTGCGTTCCTCCAGTGTCATATTTGACTTGCACTCGACGCGGAAATAAAACGGAGCATCTTCTTTGTGATATTTTCTGCACAATGCAAGCATTGGCTCCCAGATTGTCTGTGCAGCCACCTCCGGCTTTGGTTCAATCAGTGTCTGTACCGGTACTGGAAAAAGCACATCCCGGAACACACGCACCAGCATCAGTTTTGTCAGATCATCCGTGTCTGTCATCACACCAAGCGGATGCGGTCTGCCTCCGGCAAGTGATGCAACGGTTTCTCTCTGATTTCTGTTACAAAGCAAAAGCACATGATTCTTTTTCTGTTTCTTGTCAAATGTATGGTGCGTAATTCCTTCATACATAATGATAATGCGACGCAGAGCCCGCACTTCTTCTTCGATGTGTTTCTGATTCTCTATGGTCCGTTCTTTTGAAAGCAACTCATCCAGCTGCTGTTTCAACTGTGGTAAAAGCGGTTCCACATCAAATTTTGCCAAAGCTTCCAGATAAGCACTGCGGACAAACAGCGTCTGTTCCTTCTGATAGGAAGTAAACAGTTTTTCCACTGCCGGCTCATATTCGATTTCACCTAATAACAATGCCGCATTCTTTCTCGTCTTCGCATCGTCACTTTCCAGCCAGTTCCAGAAAAGAGACTTGTTTTCTTCCGCAAATGTCTCCGCCTGCGCATACGCCTGTGCGTTTGCATCCTTTTTCAATTGTGCCCGCAAAGCACTGAGATTACTGCGCACATTCTTTTGTTCCTTCAATTCCTGATAGATTGTCTCCAAAGAAATACTCCTTTATATCTAAGTTATTCCTATTTTAATTTATTTTTTCGTGTTTTACAAGACTACGACTCTTTTTTGACACCATGCTGCTGGATATATGTCACCAGATCCTGCTTGAAAGCATCCCATGCTTCAGTATGCTCCACAAAGTACTTCGGACAATTCTTTCCCGTCACATCATAATGTCTTATGACATCTTCCACACCAAGATCATATCTTCCCATAAGCCATGTCACAAGCTGCACCAGTGACTGATAGGTCTGGTCATTGAATTTGCCCGTATCATCAGGAATGCAGCACTCAATCGCAATCGTATCAGAATTACGATCATTGGATGCATATGCAATCTCATCGCACGGAATACACTGTACGATTTCTCCCTCCAGCCCAATCACAAAATGACTGCTTGCATGGGTAATATGAGACTCCGCCAATCCCGCGAAATAATCCCTGTTCTGTTGCGCCGTCGTTCCCGGATTTGCCGTATAATGAACCACAATTCCATTCACTTTCTCCAATGTGCGTCCAGGTCTTGAGTAATCGTTGACCGGAAGTAATTCCACGTCCAGATCCGGACGGTTATCATTGTACAGTGTATCTGTAATCTGATCTGCCTTTACATAAGTTGTCTTTGCATGGTTCTGCCGTATTCGGATAATCGCTCCGATTGCAATCAAAACTACAACAGTAATCAGGATTATAATAAAAATGTGGTTGTGCAGTTGTTTTTTTCGTTTTGCTTTCTGGTAGGCGCTGCGCGCCTTTGATCTTCTCTGTGCGTCTGTCAAGGAAGTTCTCCTTTTTTGTTCGTTGTATTCCGGTGTATTTTTGCGTAGTTGTATAAATATACGATACCTCCATTGTACCACAAAAAAGAGATGTCTTGCGACATCTCTTTTGATTTCCTTCATATTTTAAGAATACATATATATATGCATCTTACATAATTTTGTGAACCCATCCTTCTGGTCCTTCGATCTCACCCATCTGGATTCCGGTCAGTGTCTCACGAAGCTTCTTTGTGTATGGTCCCATTTCTTCCATTCCACTCGGGAAACAGATTTCCTTGCCGTGATCTACAATCTTTCCGATTGGAGAAATAACTGCTGCTGTACCGCAAAGTCCACACTCTGCGAAATCAGGTACCTCAGAGAATTTAACCTGTCTGTGCTCTACCGGCATGTTCAGGTACTTCTCAGCAACAACCATCAGGGATCTTCTTGTGATGGATGGTAAAATACTGTCTGACTTTGGTGTTACGAACTTTCCGTCTTTTGTAATGAAAAGGAAGTTTGCTCCACCTGTCTCCTCAACATAAGTTCTTGTTGCAGGATCGAGATACAGGTTCTCAGCAAATCCCTGCTTGTGTGCATCTACGATTGCATGTAAGCTCATTGCATAGTTCAATCCAGCCTTGATATGTCCGGTTCCATGAGGTGCTGCACGGTCAAAATCAGAAACACGGATTGTAATTGGCTTAGCGCCACCCTTGAAGTATGGTCCAACTGGTGTAACCAGGATACGGAACTGATACTCATCTGCCGGCTTTACACCGATGACTGCATTTGTTGCGATCATATATGGACGGATGTAAAGTGTTGCTCCGGAACCGAATGGAGGTACCCATGCTGCATTTGCCTTAACAACCTGCTCTACAGCCTCTACAAAACGATCCTCCGGGAATACCGGCATCTCAAGTCTCTCACAGGAATCTTTCATTCTTGCTGCGTTTAAGTCCGGGCGGAAACATACGATATGTCCATCTTCAGTGGTATATGCTTTCAGTCCTTCGAAACAAGACTGTGAATACTGAAATACACCGGCACACTCATTTAATGTTACATTTGCATCTGTGACAATTGCTCCATCATCCCATTTGCCGTCTTTGTAATTGGATACGTAACGGTAATCTGTAGTCATATAACCAAATCCAAGATTGGCCCAATCAAGATTCTTTTTTTCCATTTCTATTTCTCCTCCAATTCTGTCACTTTGAAATGACTTGTTACGAATCCAGCACTCTATAACTTAGTGTTATGAAACACTGGGTTTGCTATTAATTGAAATCATTCTAGTACAATATTTTTCATTTGTCTATAGTTCCACAAAAATTTTCCCATTAAAAATTTTTATAGAACCTATAACTTTATAACATTACTTTTGATTTTTCTTTGCTATGTTCAATTTTTTTGTTCAGTTTACGGAACGGAATCGCAACGACCAGTCCGATAAAGAGAGAAACCAATACATAAATGCCAAGCGTCCGCAAGTCCTTCCAGTAATCATTCCGGTACATGCCGCCCACGCACTCACGCAATGCATTCATGCAATAAGTAAATGGCAGGAATTTGTATATCATCTGATATACTGTTGGCAGGACTTCGATAGGGAATGTTCCACCGGCACCTGCAACCTGAATGACCATAACGACAACTGCGATTGCCTCTCCGACATTTCCCATCGCAACAGTCAGGGAATAAATAAAAAGCGTAAATACAAAGCTGCTTGCCGCTGCTGCCAGCCAGAACAAAAATGGATGCGGACACTGGATATTAATATAGAACAAATCCCCCAGTACGGTAATCGCTGCCTGAATCTGTCCGATCAGAAAAAATGTAATATATCTTCCAAAGAATGCATGCAGGGAACGAACCTCTTTTAAATCGTCCTCCCTCCTGACTTCCACATGAATGAGCGCCACAAGGATCAGTGCGCCGACCCAGATTGCCAATACCGTGTAGAACGGTGCCATTGCCGATCCGTATGTCCTGATTGGATAAATTGCTTCTGTTTCCATGGCAACCGGTGAGGCAACAAACTGCGCAATCATCTGCGGATCCGTTTTTAACACTTCAATCATTTCATTATACTGATCATTCCCGGAAAGCGCTTTGAGGCTTTTTGACAATTTACGGATGTCTTTCTGAATACCAGCAACATAATCTTTCGTTGCTTTAATATCATCCGTTCCTGAATCCAGTGTTGTCTTATATGCTTCCAATGCATTGCTGATGTCCCCAAAGCATCCCTCCACATTGTTAAGCATTGCCCCTGTCTGAATCAGTGATTTTTCAATATTTAAAATTGTCTTACTGACATTCGGATTAATGGAATAGGTAAAGCTGTTTCGAATTTCCCGAAGACTATCCTTGCAATCCTTAATGTCAAGTTTTAATGTATTTTTCAGATGTCGGAGATTCTGTGCCGTGACTTTTCCGTCTTTTTTGAAGGTTTTAAGATCCTTTTCCAGCTGCTTATAACTTTTTTCTACTGCCGAAAGTTTCTTGTCAGTCTCCCCAAGAACATCTCTTAAAACGGTAAGTGTAGAACCCGTCACTTTTTTTACTGATTCGGTAGAATTCTGCACCGTACTGTAAGTATCTCCTTCCGAAAGACCATCCACCTGCTCGTCAAACACACTCAAATCCTGATCCATGGAGTCGAGACTGATACTGATCAGTGATGACACCGTATCTGCAGTCTGTGCCCCGGACAAGACGCTATTCTGCATACTTGAGACCGTGTCCTGACTGCTGTTAAAAAGTCCCTGCGTATTCAAAATCAGTGTCTGTGCGGAATCCGCAAGATCCGATGCCGACCCGGTCACCAGCGAAAATGTATTTAAAATATCTACATATGTCTGAAGATTTTTATCAATGCCATCCAGCTTATCCGTAGTAACCGAAACAATATCCACGCCATTCTCATCTGTCTGGGAAAGCATCTCTCCCGATTCCGTCAGCACCTGTGTAAGCGTGCTTACAAATGTCGTATTGATCTGCTCCTGCACTGCCGTCTTTGCTTTAGATGTAATTTTGGTCGCTATGGCATTTTTTTTGCTGTTCTCGTAATAGTCAATCGCCGGATTGACCGGATCACCACCGAGGAAACTGATCATTTTCTCCGTGAAATCTTTCGGCACGATCAATGCCGCATAGTATTCTCCACTTCGAACGCCCTCTAATGTTTTGTCCTTTGAATCATCAAATACCCAACCAATCGTCGTATTTTCTTTCAGACCGTCAATCATCTTGTCCCCGATATTCAACTCCAGTGAACCGATCGTAACACCTGTATCCTCGGAACATACCCCAATCTTCATCTGGGAAGTTGCAGATTCTCCGTATGGATTCCAGTTGGACATAATATTAAACCATGCGTACAAAGCCGGAATAATTGACAGTCCCATGACAATGACAATCGCTACGACATTTGAACGCATCCGCCGCATATCAGAAAGGAACACTCTAAATATTTTTATCATCTGTCTCCTCCGTTTTTTCTGCTGCGCGAAGCATCATTTCTTTTGCGGTACTTGTGACACGATCGACGGCATTATCCACAGCTTTTTCAATCATGCCGGCTTTTTCCTCAAAACGGTCCACATTTTTTTCAAAACGGTCCATCTCAATCAGACTGTCCACTTTCCCATTCTTCTTTCCTTCAAGCTTATTGATATGATTCTGTAAATTATAGTCCATATATTCCACAACGATCAGATAGACAGCCAGAATAAACAGACTTATGATCCAAAGCGCCAGAAAAATAATCTTTGAACTTTTCATCACCATAAGAAGGAACAGAAAAATAGCCGGAATAATATACAGACAACGCAATCCAATCCTGATACGCTTCTGATTTTTCTCGTGGCTTTTTTTTTCAAAATCCATGACCATTTCATAGAGATTTTCAAGTTTTTCCAATTTTTGCTTATCTGTTTCCAAATATAAGTCCTCCATCTTAAAGCATTTTTGTATCTTCCATTCGTTTTTCAATGAAGTGATTTAATCCGATAAACGGAATACGCACAACCAGTCCGATAAACAAGCCTGCCGCCGCAAAAATCAACAGTTTCAAAAGATCAATGGTCAGATCCTGATGATACATTCCTCCGATGCATTCACGCATACCATTGATTGCATACGGAAACGGGAAAAAGATATATACCGAACGGAAAAACCGCGGCAGAGCCTCGATCGGATAAGTTCCACCGGAACCTGCAATCTGCAATACCATGATCACGACTGCCAGCGCTTTTCCAATATCGCCAAAAGAAATCGTAAGCGCATAGATCAGTATCGAAAATGTAAAGCTTGTGACTGCTGCCGTCAAAAACATCGCACCCGGATGTTTACACTGTACCCCGAATATATACAGATCGCCTGCCACAATGATCATTGCCTGAATTTCAGACAACAGAAGGAATAACAGATAGCGGCCAAAGAAATACTGATACGGTTTTGCCTTCGGGAAATCCTTTTTATCTACATGTACTTTCAAAAGCGATACGAGAATCGTCATACCCACCCAGATTGCAAGTACTGTGTAAAACGGTGCTACTCCGGATCCGTAATTTGCGATCTCATACATATAATGTTCATTTACTTTTACCGGCTGGGAAAAGAAATCTCCGTAAGTATCCGGATCTCCGGCGAGAAGATTCATAATAATATCCATCTGCTCACTATCCGAAGCATTCTTTAATTTATCCAGTGTTTTTCCGATTTTTCCGCTGGTCTGTTCCAATACTTCCTGCAACTGGGTAAGACTTGTATTTAGTGTACCAAGTGTTGTATCCACACCGTCGAAAATATCTTTCATTCCATCTAAAGTTCCGCTGAGATTCTGCAAAAGGCCTTCGGTACTCTCAAGTACATCCGCCATATCATCCAGCATTCCCTGCACCTGCGGAGATATCTGCTGTGCAAATAATGTATTGATGTTTTCTATCGTATCGGAATAATTTTTCAACGTACGCTGCGTAGCAGAAATCGTCTTCTTAGCATCCGATGCATTCTCATCCACGCCCGGAATATCAGCAATATTATCTGCCATTGTCTGCAGCTTATTTACCGTATCAATGGTATTTTCCAAAGACTTGGAATCTCCCTGTACCGTTTTTAAATAATCGCTGAGACTCTGTAACTGTACCGACAGATCTTTCGCATCTTCCTGAATGATCGTTACATCTTTTGCCAGTGTGTTAATCTGCTTGTCCAGATTGGCAGCGGAAATATGTGTATCGATCGTATTGATTGTCTGCTGGATTTTATTTAATGATTGTGTCACTTTCTTTGAAAAAGCAGCAAATGAAGTTTTCGAAGTCTTAAGATTCTGCTTTCCGTCTTCCATGCTGTCAATTCCGGATTGTATCATCTCCTGTCCTGCTGCAAGATTCTTGTTCGTATCATCTGCCGATTTTGTGACCAGTTCATTTCCGGCAAGAAATGAGGTAATCATCTTGTCATAGTCCTGAAGATACCCCTGTACCGTCTCAAGCTTTTCAATAAAAGCGTCCACAGCGTTCTCATCTTTGAGGGATGCCTGCAGATCATTCGTCCGGGTAAAGATTTTTTCCGTCACAACTTTTACAAACGACTGATTGATTGTGCTCTGCAGCGTAGATACCGCGGTATCTGTAATTTTTGTCGCTACGGCATTCTTTTTTTCATTTTCATAATAGGTAATCTTCGGCTGGGAGATGTTATCCATGAGCGCATTGTACAGCCCATAGGAAAACTCCGGATCGATCACGACTGCCGCATAGCAGTCCCCGGATTTTACCCGGTCGACCGCGTCCTTTTTGCTATCGACAAAGACCCATCCGATATTGTCCTTTTGTTTGAGCTGTTCTACAATCTCCTGCCCCATATTTGCGTTCTCGCCATCCAGGTCTGTGCATCCTTCGTCCAGATTAGCCACCGCGATGCGGATATTGCCGGTGTTCGCATACGGATCCCAGTTCGCATAAATATTAAACCATGCATACAAAGCGGGCAGAATACATAAGCCCACCGCAATCACCAGTGCGAAAAAATTGTGAGACAGACCATACAGATCTGATTTAAAAATTTTCCTGATTGTAGCCATAAGTTCTCCTATAAGCTTAATAACTGCATTACTTCTTCTTTGAGTTCATTTCCTCTATCCTTTAACAGCAGCATACGATTGTACTTGTAATATGCCTCATTTCCACATTCTGTCACATATTGCAGACTGTAATATCCCGCCGAAAGTTCCGAAAGAAAAATGACCAGCTCCTGTCCTTCACCAAACACACGGCAAAGGAAATCAAATGCGTTCGTCAGATGTCTTCCGGTATCTTTGATCTGTATCTGTCTTGCATTTTCCTGTGCATCAAAATAGGTCTTCGCACACATGAAATCCGCCTTTGCATCTCCCGTTCCCTCTGCGTTCATACGGGTCAGGCATTCCTGCATGGCATGTACCGTCATAGCGAATACCTTCTGCTCCTCACGTGAGGCAAGTCCTGCTTTCTTCCGGTGGTCAGTCATCGCCTGATATGCCGAGATCTGCTGCTCCAACAGCTCGGTTCCCCGTCCTCTTTTGTCTTTCAGGTCACTGCGCAGATATCCCAGCTGCCGCAACAGTTCTTCCTGTGCGGCTTTGCTTCTGACATAAGTAATGAATTCCTGTCCCAGTCGATCCAGAAGCAGTCCGAGAAGACTCAGTTTTTCATCGAACGGCGCATCCTTGATTGCGTTCGTATTCTCCGGAATTTCTCCCTCGAGAATCTCCGGAATCCGGTATGTATTTTTATACTTATTGTAGAGTTCATAATAGTTTGCAAAGTCCTGCGCAATCTCATCATCCTGCAAATATTGTACCACAAAGTCATAGTTGATTGGGAGATGTAATTGTTCATAAACTTTCATTACCTGTGAGAGATCTTCCCATCCTCTGGCCGTCACAAAACGCTTTCCATCCAGATCCGATACAATCGAATAGAAATTCTTTTTCTTAATTTCCAGATAAGACAATATCGCACCATGAATCTGTGCTTTGTATGCATATTCTTTCCATGCTGAAAAATCTTCTTCGATGTAAATGCGCTTTACTCTGTCATAGGTTACGATGTCAAAATCACGGACGGATTTATTGTATTCCGGCGGATTACCTGCGGTAACAATAACAAAACCATCCGGTACTCGATGATTGCCAAACGTCTTATACTGCAGGAACTGAAGCATTGTCGGTGCAAGTGTTTCCGATACACAATTGATTTCGTCAAGGAATAAAATGCCCTCTTTGATTCCGCTTTTTTCAATCTGATCGTATATGGATGCGATGATCTCACTCATCGTATATTCCGTCACCGACATTTCATTTCCGTCGTAATTTTTCTTTGAAATAAACGGCAGACCGATGGCACTCTGTCTCGTATGATGCGTGATCGTATAAGATACCAGGTTGATGTTACACTCTCTTGCGACCTGCTCCATGATTGCCGTCTTTCCGATTCCAGGTGGTCCGATCAGAAGCACCGGACGCTGACGCTCTACGGGGATCGCATATTCCCCGGTCTCATCTTTCGTCAAATATGCCTGTACCGTATTTATAATCTCCTGCTTTGCCTGTTTGATATTCATGCATGCTCTCCTTTATCTGTTATCACTGTCTAAATATAATTTTATCGCCCAGGAAGGAACCTTTGCCTCTTCCCGCTCCTCGTCTCCATAGAAGACAAATACCGTCTCGTAGTCGGTCGGTTTCACCGGATACTCTCCAAATCCATCCGTAAAATACATGAGTCCTTTTAAATTCCGCAGTTCTCCTGCCTCCCTCAATTTCTCCACATAAGAAAATACAGGGCGGAAATCCGTTCCATATCCACCTTCTACAGAAAACTCTTCCGCAAATCTCTCCATCTCCGACAGATCCGTGATCTGCACATCTTTTTGGATCTGGTTATCGCACTCTATAATCCGTATATTTACTTTGCGGAAAAAATTTTCCTGCTGCTTTAATATTGCTCCGGTCTCATTCAAAAACTGCTGCACGAGCCGATCCCTGCAGGATGCCGAGGTGTCAATGGCAATCACAAGTTCCTCAACCTTTTTTGCTTCACGATATTCATTCTCCTCGATCAAGGGCATATTGCCATACATCTGCAGACCATACATATAAAATCCATAGTCAAACGAATCCATATCAATGGAAACTTCTTCCCGCAATACGGCAAACCGTTTCAAATATTCTTTATAACTTTTGCGCACGCGATTCTGTATGGACAGCATCCATGCAAGTTTTCCCGCATCTTCCGACGCGTCTTTTGCGAATGTTTCCATATCACTTTCGATACGCTTTGCATTTTCTTTCCACTCTTCTTCCTTTGGATCTGTCGAACCAAGCGGGGTTGCATTGTCTTTCTGTTCCTGCGGCTGATTCTGCTGCGTCTCTTCACTGTTTGTCTCATTATCCATGCCAGCCTTCGGCTGGTCATCGTTATCCCCGGGCGGTTCCATCCGCTCCCAGAAACTATGGTCGCAGAGTGCAAATTCCTGCCGCAGGGATTCTTCCATATAAGGATCGCGTTTGCGCAGAATAAAGTAATGATACAGCTTTTCAGCAGTCAGGACCGATACTTCTTTTTCGAGTTTTTCATACCATTGCTGTCGAAAATCTGAAGTCACCCGCAGAATCGTCGGATACTCCATCGAATCCACAACCGACTCTACTGCAATATCACAACACAGATTCCATAATTCACTGTCCTCATGTTCCTTTGCCGAAAACATGTGGCGGAAAATGCAATGCATCAACATATGCATATAAGTCCGGTTCAAAATCTCCGGTCGCTCAATATACATATGAAGCAGATAGGTCGGATTAAAGCGGATAAACGCCGCATCCGTTCCCACCGTCCGCGTAGACAGATCCATTCGAAAGCCCAGACTTCCGAGCGCCGGTCCCATAAAACGCATGGACAGATACAATTCTGTACGCACCGCATTCAATATTTTATTTCCTGTCTCTTCTAATTCAATTCTCGTTTTCATATTTTACCAATCGTCCAAAGTCATTGCCTGTGTCTGCTGCACCGCTGCAAAATGCATGCGCTGATACTCCATCAGCTGCGCTGTGATCGCGCTTTGTTTCTCTCTCGCCGCAAGCTGCAATGCCGGTTCTATCGCTTCTCTTGGAATCAGGCACAAATCACATAAGGTAATCACTTCTTCACATCTGCCATCTTCAATCAGTCTCTCAAGCACAATTTTTACATTCTTTTCCAGATACTGTTCATACACTTCTCTTGCCTGTGTCTCAAGCTCCAGCGGATACATCAGCCGGTCGAGTGCAATATCGATTGCTGCCCGGTAATCATCGTCCGCCGCATGGAAAAAAAGCCGGTCATATGCCAGCAAATCCACGCCTTTTCGTGTCACACATTCACGATAAGGGTATCCGCTTCCTTCTATCTTATGATGCAATACACGTGCTTCCACATCCTCCACAAAATCATACACATATGCCGGAAATGTCAGATGCAGCCCTATAGGTTCCACACAAAAGCGCAGCATCCGGTCATTATCCGCAAGCAACTCTTTCATTACTGAAAAACTGTTACGCTTCTGGTGCAACGTAATCGCATGCAGATTCCCGCATTGTTTGATCACTCCATCATAGTAATCCTCCACACTGTCAAACAGACTTAATGTCGTAAGATTTTTACAGTTATAAAATGCCTGTCTTCCCAGAGTATCGATTGTCTCGGGAAGTGTCAGGGAACACAGATCCTCCCTGCCGGAAAAAGCGTATTTTCCAATGCTTCGCACCGGTATATTTTCCATCATCGCGGGAATTACAAGATGACGGATACTGCCTTCGTATCCCGTAATTTCTATATATATATTTCCTTTTCGGTCCGTTTTTTTCTCGTAGCAGTATGCCACTTTATTGATCCTCCTGTAATGCTTCCAGTTCTCCGATAAAATACAGGGAGCCGAGCGCTACTGTCTTTTCTTTCGGAGTCAGCACCTCAAACACCTGCGAGACATTTTGCAGACTTTGCGCAGGAATTCCCCTGTTTTTAATCTTTTCAGCCAGCTCCTCCGCCTGCAGGGCACGGGAACTCTCCGGTGTCACAGTCACAAAATCCAGCGCAAGCGGAAGTAACTCCTCCACCATCTTTTCATAATCCTTGTCCGCCATCACACCCATAATAAAATGAAATTTTTCTTCCGGGAACATCTGCATCAGACTTGTTTTCAGCGCATGAATTCCATTACTGTTGTGCGCACCATCCACCATAAGAAATGGTGATTCCTGAAGAATTTCCATACGTCCTTTCCAGACCGCATTTTGAATGCCTGCTTCCACTGCCTGCCCGATTACTTCCTGTCTCCCCTGCGTTTTCACATGCCACGCAAGAAAAATCTCCGCTGCCTTTTTTGCCGTTGCCGCATTTTCCAACTGGTAAGCCCCTGGAAGTCCCGGTTTCATTTTTTCTACATCACGCACATCCTGTTCTGTAACAAAATAAGCATCGTATCTTTTCAGCACCTGCAATGCTTCTTCTTCCTGTGGCGCAATGACCGCCGGAACATCCGGCTTTAAAATGCCTGCTTTCTCTGATGCGATTTCCGTCAGTGTATTTCCCAGAATTGCCATGTGATCGTAGCCGATTCGTGTAATAACTGCCACATCCGGCTTTCCGAGTGCATTGGTCGAATCGAGTCTTCCACCAAGCCCGGTCTCAAAAACTGCCACATCACAATGCTGCTCCTGAAAATAAATGACCGCCATCACCAGACAATAATCAAACATTGTTGGTGTCACATCCGACTCCAAAGCCAGAAGCTCATTTCCAATCCTTGTGACATCTTCCTTTTCAATCATCTTTCCATTGACACAGATTCTTTCACGAAAATCCACCAGGTGTGGGGATGTAAAACATCCAACCTTAAGTCCGGCTTCTTTCATGATCTGACTCAAAAAAGCACAGGTCGAGCCTTTTCCATTCGTTCCTGCCACATGGATATAAGGCAGGCCCTTCTGCGGTTCCTGTAAGACCGCAAGCATACGCCGTGTAACCTCTACGCCAGGCAATTTTCCAAATCTCCGACTGTTTTCTATTTTCTCAACAACTTCTTCGTAACTATATTGCTTTTTATATTCTGTCATATGGACGAATCCTTCCATTTATCTATAAAAACTGTTTTATTTCTGCTACTCCCAGACATGAAAATGGGGAGAAGCAAAGCTCCTCCCCGCTATTCTACTTCCTTATGAAGTTTGTTTCAAGTAAAACTGTTTGATTAGCAGATGCTATACTGCTAAAATCACACCACCATCATTTGCATACATGCTGGATACTCCGGCTGTATTGACGATGACAATCTTTTTGAACTTTGCCATCTTCTCAATGGTCTCTTTTACGAACTGTGCACGTTCCGGACAGTTGCAATGTGAAATTGCAAGAATACGGTTCTCACAGTTCTTCGTAACTTTGAGCATATCTTCGATCATCTTGGTCAGCGCTTTCTTCATACCACGCGCCTGGCCTAACTGCTGAATCGTGCCTTCCTTGGTCGATCCCATAACCGGCTTAATATTAAGTGTATTGGCAACCAAAGCTTTCAGGTTACTCAGACGGCCCGCCTTGCGCAAAGTCTCTAATGTCTCAAGCACGAAGAACGTATTCATGGATGCAATATATTTCTCCACCTGTTCGACCACTTCTTCAAAAGAAAGGCCACTTTCCTCTAACTCCTGCACTTTTAATCCGATCAGAGTCTCTCCAATTGATGCAGATTTGGAATTGAATACATGAATCTTTTTGTTTTCTTCGTGTTCCTCATTATATAACTGTGCTCCGAGAACCGCACTATTATAAGATCCACTCAGTTTTCCGGACAAAGTCACAACATAAACATGTTCCGCCTCGCCCTCATACGCATTCATGTAACGCTCCGGTGATGGACAGGAAGACTTTGGACTGTGTATTGCCGCTTTCACTCTCTGTAAAAAGTCTTTCTGATCAAAGGTCTCGTCATCCGTGATCTGGTATCCGTCCACATCTAACTCCAACGGCACATTGAAAAAGTGTCCGTCCGCTTTCAATTCCTCTGATAATTCTCCACAACTGTCAATAATTATTTTATACATAATGTCATCCTTCTCTCTTCCGAATATGCGTCTCTAATTACTTTAACAAAAGTTTTTTCTTTCTATTACAAGTAGTTTCAAATACTATGTTGTTATATTAACATCATTTATACTATTTGAAAAGAGAAAATTACAACATTTTATAAAATTTATGGATTTTTTACTTTTTCGTACCTGTGATGCAGTTTTTTTGTGACATAAGTTTCAATCACATACATGAATTACACTTTTTTCGGCATGAACGACAAGTATTCCCGTATAGTAATTTATGACATTCCAAGTTATAATACATTTATACAAAAGCGGACAAGGAGAATATTTTTAATGAAAATTGCAATATGCGATGATGACAAAAATGAGCTTTTTCATATTCTGTCTCTTCTGGCAGATTATCAGATACAGAAAAACACAGACTTTTCCTATAAACCATTCGAAAGCAGTATGGAACTTGCCACAAATGCAGCAGAAGAACGATATGATATCTATCTGTTGGATGTGGTGATGCCGGGACTAAATGGCATGGAACTGGCAAAAGAAATCCGTAGCTATGACAAAGCAGCAAATATTATTTTTCTGACCACTTCTCCAGAATTCGCAGTGGAAAGCTACACGGTGAAAGCCTCCAATTATCTGATAAAACCCATTCAGAAGGATCGGCTTTTCGATGCATTGGACGATATTATGAAAACAAGGATTGAAGAAGAGAGTTCTTCTCTTGTCCTCAAAAGCAATGTCGGCGTGCACAAAGTACGGATTTCGGAAATTGTTTACGTGGAAGCACTAAACCGGAAGGTAATTTATTATCTGAAAAACAACGAACAGATTGTATGCGCAGACAAATTTTCCTCTGTTTGTGATTTTTTATTACAGCACCCGGAATTTATCCTTGCGCATCGCTCATTTCTTGTAAATATGAACTTTATCCGTTCCATCGGTGCAACGGATATGTATCTGCAGGATGGCAAGCACATACCGCTCGCACAACGCAGAGTTGCCGAAATTAAAAAGCTTTACCTTGCGTTTCAAATGGAGGAATAATTATGACGGATTTAGCAATGATTTTAGGATTAATCAATTATGTGTTTGTCCTTTTCTTTGGCGTTGTAGTTTCCCTGTATCTGGCTGACATCAACTTCATGGATCACAAAGTTTTATATTTCTGTACCCTTTTGGGTTTTGGCGCAGCAGAGGGTATTTTCTATCTTTTTATGGGAGAATCCCTGCTTTACAAATGCTATCCACTGCTCATACATGTTCCATTGATTCTCCTGATCTGGCTTGTGTTTCACCGGAATTTCTATGTTTCAACCATTGCGGTATTATCTGCCTATCTGCTGTGTACACCCAGAAAATGGTTGGGCACACTGGTTGCCTCTTTCTTTCACGGAGATCCGCTCATTGCCAACATAACCGCAATCTGTGTAACGATTCCTTTACTTTTTCTGGTCGTTCGCTATATTGCACCATACATTATCCGGCTGAAATATGAAAGCAGAAAGACGATTTTGCTCTTATTCCTGCTGCCGCTTGCATACTACATACTTGAATATACTTTCACGGTCTACACCGATTTGCTATACACGGGCGGTCCCGTCGTCATCGATTTCATGGACAGTTTCATCGTTTTATTTTTCTTTATTTTATCCATGCTGTCACTTGATTTTTCCAATAAGAAAAACGAAGCTGAACGGGAAAATCTGCTTCTTACTACTGCTGCCACACAGGCGCAGAAAGAAATTGAACAATTGTCCATTTCCCAGAAGCAGGCTTCCATTTACCGGCATGACCTTCGTCATCATATGACCTTTCTGCAAAACTGTATTGCAGAAAATAAGCGGGATCAGGCTTTGGAGTACATACACCAGATCTGTACCGATATTGACAACAGCTGCGTGATCAAATACTGCAAGAATGAAGCATTGAACCTGATTCTCTCGTCCTATGCAGATCAGGCAAAAGAATCCGGAATCGATGTCCGGATTTCTGTTACAGCAACGAATTTTACGCGTTTTCAGATTACGGATCTGTGCAGCCTTTTTGCCAATGCCTTAGAGAATGCCATACATGCATGTGAAAAAATTCCGACATCTGAAAAACGTTATATCACACTGAAAGTTTTTGAAAAAAATGACCGGATCTGTATCAATATCGCAAATAATTATATACAGAATCCGGTATTTGAAAATGAAATTCCGACCTCTCACGAAGCCAACCATGGCATAGGTGTCCGAAGCATGATCTCTGTCGTGGAAAAATATCATGGAGTGTATGGATTTTTTACTGAGAACAAAGAATTCCGTTTTCAGGCTTCCTTATGAAATGATATAATAGAGGTAACATTCTATCGGAAGGAGTCTGTGAAAACTTATGGGAAATTCTATGAAAGATACCTTTATCCACCAATATGAAAGTCAGGTAGCTCATGCGCCTCTGCCCCTGCAACTTGCTGAAACCTATTCCATCAGCAGTATCATCAAAGATACCACCGATAAAAAAGTTTATCTTCTAAAAGATCAGCGCAATCAGCCTTTTATCCTGAAATGCTGTTCTTCTATGTATGCTGGAGCCCTTCGACAAGAATATGATTTTCTGACACATCATACAAATATGGACTGTTTTCCTGACGCTGTAACTTTTTTCGAAGAATCCGATATGTGCTTTTTGCTGCGCGATTATATCAAAGGTCCATTACTTGGAGAACATTCCGAACATTTGTATGCACAATACACACACTTCCGGGATTTTGAAAATGCACTGCTGCCCTATATGATGGAATGTTGTCAGATCATCTCCATTTTACATCATGAAAAGCCGCCCATGATTCATCGGGATATCAAACCGGAAAACTTTGTCTGGGAAGAATCTTCCCAAATGCTTGTGCTCATCGACATTGATGCCGGCCGGCAATTTACACCTTCCAAAACAAGAGATACCGTTTTTACCGGAACATATGGCAATGCGGCTCCGGAACAATTCGGTTTCGGGCAAAGTGATGTCCGCACCGATGTATATGGATTGGGCAAAACATTTCTGTCTCTCTTATCAGGTAACGAATCATTTCCTGAATCGAACACAGATATTCCCGGCCTTTCCGCAGATCTTGCCGCGATCCTGCAGAAAGCAACTGCTTTCAAGCCTGAGGAGCGTTATACAACTGTTTTACAATTGCAAAAAGCACTCTCAAAACTGCAAGCACAACGCAGTCAAAAAAACAAGAAACCACGTTCCGGTTTTGACCATTCACTGGCACTCCTTTTTGCAGGAATCGTCTTAGGTTCTGGAATTGGATCAGGAATCGGTGTCATGGTAGCACAAAATTCATTTCAGACATCAGCAGTCGCATCTGCTGACACACAGCAGCAAGAATCTGCGCTACCTGTATCAGAAACTGACGCAACAAAATCTGGTAATTCAGATACCTCCATCTCTCACAAAGTTTCCAGTCACTCACTTGCCGAACAGGCTGGTGTCGAAACTTTTGATGCATACAAATATCAGGATCAGATTGATACAATCATTGTTGCTGCCTACCAGAATGATGCAAGCTCTGTCGCATCCAATTTAGAGACACTGATCACGCAGTTATATGAGGAACCGGAACTTACACGCAATCCTCCGGAAGATTATTCCACCTATGATGTACTGCCCCAAAATTACTGGACACGTACCGGCATGGACTCTGTCCGTCTCCGCCTTTTTTATCGTGACAGTATCCTTAAGAAAAATATTGGCTCTTATGCTGACTATGATACACAGCTTCTGAACATGGTACGCCACTGTCTCTACGGAACAAATGGCTCTGATACCAGCAATCTTTACCAATATGCGCACAGCACCCCTGCTGAACGAAACAACTACTATGAATTTTGTCTCAGCGATCTGTTAGACAATGTGCAATGTGTACTTGACCAACGTGATAATTTCACCTGTCCACAGGAAGCAGATTCCCAATGAGTGAGCATTTTTGCCCACCATCGCATATTTTCAATATGGTAAAATATAGAATATGTTAAAATAGTCAATGTCGAATTTGCTAAAAGCAAATTATGCATGGGCTGATGTTCAATGGAATAGGGGAAACATATGAAGGCGACGGATGAATTATTAAAACAGATCAAAGAACTGAATATTGAAGAGTTTAAAAAAGAAGAAAGTTTTGACTGCGTTTCCATCGGCGAATATCTGTGCTCACTTCTTACCAGTCATGATCTGCAGCCGAAAGATATTATCTTAAATCTGAACATGGAACGCTCTTATACATATCAGATACTTAACGGGCGGCGGAAACCTACACGCAATTTTCTTTTGCGTATTGCAATCTTTACCGGCTTGTCCCTGGACGAAACCCAGAAGATGCTTACCATCGCCCAGCGTCCGCAGCTCTATCCACGGAACCGCTTTGATGCAGCAATTATTTTTTCGTTGGAGCATAAAATGTCGTTGGATGAGACTTACGAACTTTTAGAGGAAATCGGCGAAGAACCGTTAAATTAATTTTCCTATACCGTGAAAAAGCCCGGAGGCTTTCCTTTCTGGAAAACTTCCGGGACTTTTTTGTGTGCTATACGCTTTGCCTGTTATTTTACTTTGACTTTCACCTTAACGGTCTTGGTTGTACCATCATTCAAAGTAACTTTCACTTTTACTGTGACATTACCTTTCTTTTTTGCAGTAACCTTTCCGTTTTTATCTACTTTTACTTTCGTTTTATCGGACGATCTATAGGTAATCTTTGCAACATTATCCATATCCAGCTTACTACTCAGTTTTACGGTTGTCTTTTTTCCTTTTGCAACTGACACATTACTCTTCTTTGGTGTTACTGTTTTTAAGATTTCTTTCTGTAATGCCTTTGTCTCTTTCTCATTAAGAAGCTGGTATTCACCTTCTTCTGCTTTGACGCTGACATTACCACTCTTATTCACAGTAACTGCTTTTGATACAAGAACCTTTTTTCCATCCTCAATTTTTACAAGTGTCAGTTTCTTTCCTGCTGCCAGATCCTCTGCCTTAGTCTCTACCGTGTACAGGACATTTCCTTTTTTATCTTTTACAGTCTGCTTAATGGTCAGATCCGTAGTTCCTGCTGCATCGGTCATCTGCTTTACAACATTTGCAGAGATTGTAGTCTTAACTTTATCATCTGTTCCTGTCGTTACGGTATTCTCTACCTCTGCCTCTGCTGCAGAAATCTTTCCATCTGCATCCTTGGTTACAGTAACACTTGCAGAAGTATTCTTTGCGACATTCTCAATCTCGGACTTCTTTGTTGTAGATGCTACGCTGCCATCCGAATTCTTAATGGTTGTTGTCTCTTGTTTTACAGTATTTCCACTGCTGTTTGTTGTGATCTCTGTTTTTGTTTCTGTGGTTGTCTCGCCCGGTGCTGGTGTCGGCTCCGGTGTTGGCGTTGGCTCCGGTGTTGGTGTAACTGTAGAGCCACCACCTGTGGAACCGCCAGAAGAGCCACCACCTGTGTTTCCACTGTCGCTGCTGTCTTTATCGGTATAAATCCATACATATCCATCTGTATCATAAGTGCCATACGCATCCTGAATCTGTGCCTTTACTTCGATAAAGAATTCTTCCGGAAGATCTGCCTTTGCCCCCAATGTAATCTTATATACATATGGTTCACTGGCATTTATTACTTCATAATTAAAATACTTTGTACTGTCTGTAAAGTAGGTAGGTTCTTCTTTTCCATCCTCATAGATTCCAGCATAAATCTCAACACTTTTTATGGTGTAATCGCTGCCCGCATTTTCTACCATGTAAAATACCTGGTTGTCAGAGTCTGTTTTAACCGAAGACAGATAAGAATCTTTCGAAACCGTTGTGTTCTTATAAAATGCAACTTCCCGATAATATACGTCCAGATTAACAACTTCATTTGTCTCTTTGTTTACCACTTTGTAACTTCCAATGCCCGGGAATGTCAGATCACAGAATCTGCCGTCTTTTGCATTTGCAGTAATGCTTCCCACCGGATTTCCTTCACTGTCTGTAAGTGATAGCTGATCTGCGGTCACAATGTTTTTTCTCTCATCGCTGTCGATGGTTGCAAATACGATACATACCTCATCGGTATAATATGCACCGATATTGGAGTACCAGTTGATGTCTGTCGGAATTTCCGGGTTTTCTCTGTCAATGTCGGCAATTGCAACAAATCCCTGCTCCTGCGGATAGTTCTCTTTACTCTGTATCCAGACACCAGCTTCTGTTTCATCCACCCTGTCATGATTCTCATTGTACAATTCCATAGTGACGCCAACTGTAAAGTTCTTCTTTTGCTCTTTGTTGATCGTAATCTTGTGATTTCCATTCTTTAAATCTTCTACAGTATAAAAATCCGCGATATCATACGAGCGATCCTCATCTGCCGGCTCTACAAAGAATTTATATTCTGGTGTCAGGTTCTCATCCACTCCATATGGAATCACATACAATACATTGCACTCATCTTTCCATATCGTACTCTCTGAATCACATACTGTATCTGCACTTACTTTCTCTGCAGTATATAATCCGACCTTATTAAAATCTGCGGATACAATCACTGCATCGTCCGGATTTTCTTTCGCATATATTTTGTACTCACCAGTACCGTTGAATTTAATTCTTATATAATCATCCGGCTGCACAAGGAATGCCGTTCCCGTCGCATCTGTCATCGGCTCGATGGTAAGTTCGTCTTTCTTATATACTTTTTCTACCGATCCGTCTTTTGCGACTTTGGCAAACTGGTATGTCTGCTGATGGTTGAGACTTCCCCAGCCCTCTTTTGTATAATGTGCTTTATCATCTATTACCATGTGACCTGCATTGTCATCCCAATGGAAATTCTGTGTCACACTAAACCCTGCACTCGAACCGGTAAACTGTGTCGTAAGCCATGATGCGGTTCCCCAGCCTTCCGTCTGTCCGTGATCCGGATCAAAGCCCGGCTGATGTACCTTTCCGAGCAGGTACAGATACTCTGTGGTATCTTTCAATGTCAGTTTAAATTTTCCTCTTCCAATTTCTTCAATGGAAACATATCTCTCAATATCATCCTTTGCAACATCGCCAGCATTGGTCGATACATACCATTCGGACTCAATTTCCGTCACATCCTCCGGAATGTTTGCGATAAAATAAAGAACATTTCCACTTTCTGTACTGTTGAATGTGTAATTTTCAGCTCCATCCAAAAGTCCAGCTACCGAAGGATTCTCCGTTGTATAATAAGCAGATTCCGGATAACTCATATGAATCGTTACATAGTCTGTTGAATCATCCTTTACATATACTTTGTAATCTCCAGCATCGCTTACCAAGATTTCTACAATTCCTTCCTTTTCCGCGGAATCCTTCAATCTAACAGTTCCGTTTCCATCTACAGGCTCTGCTTTCAACTCTGATGCCCGATAGATTTTCTGTGTTTCACCCTCCTGCCAGGTCATGAAGCGGTGCATAGGATAAATAACCTGACTCCAGCATTCTTTGTCACCTTCGCACTCTGTATTATCAATATCATTTGAGACACGCAGCCCTGACATTTTTCCTTCGTAATGTACATTCAGCCGCTCTTCGGGATTCCAGGTATCTCCGTTTAAGGTTCCTTGTGCTTTCACACAAATATCCAGCCACTCGAAAGTACCCTTTTTCAGTGTAAGTTGATATACTTTTTCCTGACTGCTGTCGTCATGTTGCACTATAGTTTTCGCAAAGTACTTGCTATATAACTTCTCATCGATATTTTTTCCATCCACATTTACCTGCCAGGTTTCATTACCATCCCATGTAACATCTGCCGGCGCAGAGGTAATCAGATAAATAACTCCATCTTTTTCCGATGTATATTCATAGGAATCAATTGCACCTTCCGGTGTCTTTTTCTCTGTTGTATAAAAGCCAAGATCTTTATACCCAACTTCAATCGTAATTTCATCACTGTCTGTACGATTTGTCAAATAAAGCTTGTACCATCCTATATGAGAAAATTTCAGTTGCACATAGTTCTCATTATTCTCCACCGGCGCAATGGAACCGACATTTTCTGTCTGCAGACTCTCATTTGGTTCTTCCCCGTCACCACAATAAGCCAGTGTAAGTGCATTCGCCCGGATGGCGTCACCTGTCGGACTTCCCTTCTCATCAAGTTCTTTTACCAGCAATGTTGTTCCATTTACTACTGATCCAAGCCCTTTCATCCACGTTGCCTGTTCATTCGGACCTGTGATATTTCCGTCATCATCCCATTCCAGCCAATCCATCGCTGCCAGTCCGCTGATGACTTCTTCTGTATCTCCTCCCTCTTTCTCATTTACATCTGCCCATACCGTATTCACGCCAAGCCCGGAAAAAAGGCTCAGTACCATTGCAAATACCATAAAAAGCGCGCTCAGTTTTTTCTTCATAAGCAAATATCCTCCTTTTATTTTGTAGTACTATTGTACCAAAAGGAAGATATCGCTTGGTGTGCACGGATGCCCACATTTGCATTTCTTACTCTGATTCTTATACGCCCAAAAGAAGCATCCTGCTATTTATTCAAAACATTGTAACGATCTTAGCTACAAAAGAACATTTTCACAGCACCCGCAAGCGCGTCCATATCAACACTTCCCATAAGTTCTCTTGCCGAATGCATTGCAAGAAGCGGAATCCCGATATCCACGGTCTTTACCGGCATCAAGGTCGAAGCAACGGAACCTAATGTACCTCCGCCCCGCACATCGGAGCGATTCACAAAACGCTGATAAGCAATTCCGTTTTTATCACAGATCTGTCGCAAAATCGCCACAGCCTCCGCATCTGTCGCATACGACTGGGAACACGCTTCCTTGATGCAGAATCCACTTCCTAACACCGGATGATTCGTGATATCCATCTTTCCTTTGTGGTTTGGATGCAGACCATGTGCCACATCTACCGACAAAAGCATGGACGCATATAGAATGCGTTCTATCTCTTCCTCGTCTGCTCTCATGCTGCGTAAAATACGACGTGTCATATCATGCAGTAAAATAGAAGCCGCCCCCTGCTTACTTGTGTTGCCGATTTCTTCATGATCAAACAATGCGATCAGATTGATTCCATCCGCACGCTCTCCCTGCATCAACGCCTGTAATAATGCAGCAACAGACGTCTGGTTATCGAGCCTCGGAGAAGACAGAAACGTATCTCTTATGCCCACATACGCCGGTTCTTCCATGCAATATGTATTCAGTTCAAAGTCCAGAATATCTTCTTTGTCTACTGCAAGTTCTTCTGCCAGAAATGTAAGAAAATAATCCGTCGAAGTCTCTTCTTTTGGAAGAACATCCAGAATCGGCATGAGATCCACCTGATTGTTGATTTCCACACCTTTATTCACTTCCCGGTTCATATGAATCGCCAGATTCGGGATAGTAAGTACCGCCTTTTTGGAATGATACAAAACAGTACGCGGTGCAAATACATCCTCGCTTCGCAGTACGACACGTCCGGCAACACCCAGCGGCCGGTCAAACCATGTATTTAAAATCGGTCCACCATATACTTCCACGTTGACCTGTGCATATGCCTCCGTATGAAAATCCGGATTTGGCTTGATACGCATACATGGATAATCGGTATGCGCCGCAGCCATACGAACCATGTCTCCTGTGTGATAATTTTCCCCTACGGTAAATGCATACAGCGTCGTTCCGTGGTGGTTTAATACATACTTTCCACCCGGTTTCAAATTCCACTTTTCTTCATATGTAATCTCTTCAAAACCATCCTGCTTCAAACGCTTCACAGAAGCTTCCACACACTGAAATGGAGAGACTGCTTCTTTTAATAATTCTATTAAAAATTTCTGTTCCATGTTGTTCTCCTTTAGCATCTATATATTATAACTGTTTATTTCGTATTTTATCACAAATCCTACCAAATTTCTGCAAAGTGTAGTAATATACTTTCATATACACACATTGCCCACAAGGAGGTATTTTATGCTTGCATTGCGTCTTACCGACGTCAAAGACTTTATGAATAAATTTTTGCGGAGTGAAACTTTTGATCATTTTCTGTTGCAGGAAGGTGTCATAACTTCCGGCGCATCCTATGTGATCGACGGACATATCCATTCTGACTTTTATACCAGCGAAGAAATGGAAGAACTTGAAATTGCAGATTGTGACTTTTTGCCTTATGGACTGCTCCGTGGCAATTGCTTTGATCTGATCAAAGGGAAAAAAACGCCCTCTTCCTTCAAGTTTGTACTTCTTTTATCTCCCCAAAATCTCGAACGGACACTTTCGAGTATACAAAGTTCCTTTACCGGGAATGATATTACCGGGGTATTTTTAAATATCCGTTTTCACAATCAGCAACTAAGCCTGACCACCGGAATTTCCTATCGCATTTTCTCTGTTGATAAAACATTGGATAATGAATGGGACCGTCTGGTGAAACAGTTCTTAAAACAGCACGAAATCGCCTTTGAAGAACTTTAATTTGTTACTTTACTTTTCCAAAGTGTTATGCTATTCTAAGCTTAGTTGCATAGCAACACTAATATATTGGAGGTACTTTCGATGAACAAAGGTACAGTTAAATGGTTCAACAACCAGAAGGGTTACGGATTCATCACCGCTGAAGACGGACATGATGTATTCGTACATTATTCAGGACTTAACATGGAGGGTTTTAAATCTCTCGAAGAAGGAGCTGCAGTAGAGTTCGATATTACTGATGGCGCTAAAGGTCCTCAGGCAGTTAACGTAGTAGTAGTTAAATAATTGCCTTATAATCAAGTTTCTATGTACCTTTTTCTTTGTAATTAGATTAAGATATTGGATCCGCGATTAGAAAAAGACAACCGATTTCCGGTTGTCTTTTTTTGTTGTATAGCTGCGACCGACATTTTTAATGTCGGATTTTGCATATGTGAGTAGTGATTTTATATAATTATAATATAAAAGCCTCTTTAATACTGTCATAATGCAGGAAAATCCCCTGCTTGGCAAATTCTTTGATCTCGTCAAGTGTCGCAAACTTGTATCCATCTGTCTCTGCTTCCTGCAAATGCAGATCACCTTCATCAAAATCCATAATATACCGATATACATCTACAAAATAATTGTCACCCTCACCCGGGTTCTCTCTGTGGTAAGTAAACAGATATCCACCATCGGCATTGCTGACATCCAATCCTGTCTCCTCTTTGATTTCTCTCTGTACCGCTTCTTCTGATTCTTCTCCTGCCTGTGCGGCACCTCCGGAAACTTCCCACCAGCCAGGTGCCCATGCCTTTGTCATCACACGCTTTGTGATCAGAAAACGTCCATCCGGTCGTGCGATCACACCAAGTACTGTCAAATGATATTCATCATCCGCAAGATTAAAATGATTGCGCTCCATGGTTCTTCCTGTCCGCACTTTATTTTTATCATAGATGTCCCATAATTCCATAACCTGTTCCTCATTCTTTCCTGTTTGTTATCTTTTCACTTCTAAAAATAATAGCACAAACCGACGTCCTACGCAATTATCTCCGGCATATGTTTCCGATACCACTTTGGCATGAGATTGTTCTGGCATTTTTCATTATGTCTCGACTTAATCTCCATAGTCGTAAAATATTGTTTCCACAGCTCCGTGAAATAGTCATCTTCTTTCTCTGGTATATGAAGATTGTCCCCTGACACCAGCACACAGGCATGATAGGCTTCATGTACGGCTGCGATCTTACGGTTACAGTCATACATAATAAAGTTTTCATTTGGAAAACGATCCGAAAAATGGTCCATCATAAGCGGAACCAGATTACATTTCGGTTCTATCTCCGCAAGAAGTACTGACTCCGCTCCACTGTGAACTTCCCGGAATCGCAGAAAACCACGCATCTTGTCTGCTTCATTGGCAACTTTGCGGTCCAGTTCCATCATGCGCATGACAAACGGATCCGCAAGATGATCCATGACACTGTGTCCGACTGCAAATGCCCGCACAAGATATCCGAGAACTATGCTTGCCCGATCTTCCGCAAAATGGCACAGTGCCGATACAATGGTCTGATAATCTCGAAATCCCAGGCGGCTTTGTATCGTGCGAACTGTCTTCTCTACTTTTTCTGCGTCCACCACAACTTCCTGTTCTTCTGCAAACAATGTCAGACAGCCCTCCCCCATTGCAATCTCGATATCATCCCTGTATGGCTGCTTCATCTGCTTTTTGTATACAAACGCATCATAAATTGCTGTAAAAATTCCTTCCAGCGAATCTTCGCAATGTAATATCAACATTCTTTGACTCCTTATAATCACCCGATCCTATAAATGATACTGCGGATCAAAAAGTGAAAACTGCTCATATCCACTTGTTGTACCATCGGACAAAAACATCTCTGCCGGCTTCTCATTATAAGTCAGATGCCGTGTAATATAATTCTCTTCCATCCTGGTCTGATACATCATCTTTCCTTTGCAGGTGATAAAGTACAACGCACGTTTTAACACCACACCCATTTTTTTAATATCAGAAAAATCCAGCGTAGCATGTCTTCTGGCTGAAAGAATTCTTTTGGCACTCTTTGTTCCAATTCCCGGCACACGCAGAAGCGTATAATAATCCGCCTTATTGATTTCTACCGGAAACAGTTCAAGATGATGTACTGCCCAGTCACATTTCGGATCGATCTGCTCATTAAAATTCGGATTCTTTTCCGACAAAAGTTCGTCTGCCTGAAATCCATAGAACCGCAGCAAAAAATCCGCCTGATACAGCCGGTGTTCCCGAAGAAGCGGAGGTTTCTTACCAATTGCAGGCAGAGATGCGTCCTCATTGACATTGATAAAGGCAGAATAAAATACGCGCTTCATCTCAAATTTGCGATACAGTGCCTCGGTAACCGACATGATCTGATAATCACTTTCTCCCGTCGCCCCAATAATCATCTGCGTACTCTGTCCTGCCGGAACAAAATACCGGTCCGGGTAAGACAGATTTCTCGTAATCTGCGATGTACTCCTATTCGAAACAGGAAAATTCTGTGCAATATTATTCTTCTTTGCAACAGTTTCCGCAGTCTGCATCTGTGTGAAATTCCAGCTTTGTTCCGCAACGGCATCTGCATTCTTCTGCCGGATGGCCTTGACACCCTTCTGATAATCCTGCAGCCTCGCATAACTGTCCCGCATCTCTGCCAGCTGGTTATAATATGATTTTTCATCAATATACACACGGCTTTTCATACTGGTAACACCATGCGTCTGACGGCTTTCTTTGATTCCATTCTGTATCTGCCGCATCGGTGAAAGAATATTCTTGCGCACCTTATTCGGAGCCACCTGACGAAGTCCCTCTGCGGTCGGCAACTCCAGGTTCACGCTCATACGGTCCGCAAGATATCCCACCATCTCGATCACATCGGCAGATGCCCCCGGGATTCCCTTGATGTGCACATAACCATTGAAACGATACTTCGTCCGAAGTAAAAAAAGCGTCTCATACAAAAGCCCCATCGTATAATCCGGTGACTTGATGATACCGGAACTTAAGAACAATCCCTCAATATAATTTCTTCGATAAAACTCTACTGTAAGCTGGCATACTTCGTCCGGTGTAAATGTCGCCCGACGATTGTCATTAGAAGAGCGGTTCACACAATATTTACAGTCATAAATGCATTCATTGGTAAAAAGGATCTTCAGTAAGGAAATGCATCTGCCATCTCCGGTAAACGCATGACAGATACCACTTGCAAATGCGTTCCCTATATTCTTTCCATCCCCGCCTCTGTGCACACCACTGGAAGTACAGGCAACATCATACTTTGCTGCATCTGACAGAATTGTTAACTTTTCCATAATGCCATTCATCTGCATGATATTTGTCATTTCATTACACTCCTGCATAAACCAGCTCATTTTTCCCGAACAAATGTTTGTTTTATTATATTACAGAACGTATGTTTTTGCAAGACCTGTTGTAAATAAAACATTTTATACAACAAAAAGAGACCATCCGGACAAACAGCTGCCCAAATGGTCTCCTGAACTTTTATTACTCTCTGTGCATTGAGAATGTTTCCATATGATAATTTTTTAAATTATCTAAGATCTGACGATCGTCTGCCTTATCAAGAAGGTCATCACGGAATTTCTTTGTCACGATCATATCATTGAAGGAGCTTGGTCCACCGACACATCCACCTTCACATGCCATACCCTCGATAAAGTCATCCGGTAACTTGCCTGCCTTCATAAGCATCAGGAACTTACGGCACTCTGCTGCACCGTTTGCCTTACATACCTTAGGCTCGATACCGGCTTCCATCTCCTTCATACTCTCTACAACGGCTGCGGTAACTCCACCGGAGTTTGCAAAACGCTTTCCGTATACAGAAGACTCCTGATAACTTGTATCGCCAGGCTGAAGTTCAACACCCTTAGCACTCATGATAGCACGCATCTCACTGTATGTAAGAACGTAATCTGCGTTTCCTTCGATCTTCTGGTCAATCACTTCGGATTTCTTTGCAACACATGGTCCAACAAATACCGTAACAGCATCCGGATCCTGTGCCTTGATCAGACGGGATACGGCACACATTGGAGAGATTGTTGTAGAAATCTTATCTGCCATCTCCGGGAAGTGTAAACGAACCATATTAACAAATCCAGGACAGCATGAAGTTACCTTCTTCTCGCCTTCCTTATATGCCTCTACCCACTCAGCAGCCTCGGAAGCAGCGGTCATATCTCCACCTAATCCAGCCTCAACGAAACCATTGAATCCAACTTCCTGCATTGCTTTCTTCCAGCTTCCCATTGTGATGTTGGCACCAAACTGTCCTTCTGTTGCAGGAGCTGCAATTACATATACCTTCTTTTCAGACTTCAATGCATTGATAACATCGACAATATAACTCTTTGAACCGATTGCTCCGAATGGACAGCTGTGGATACATTTTCCGCAACGGATACACTTGGAATCATCGATCACAGAAATTCCATATTCATTGTATGTAATCGCGTTTACAGGACATGCAAACTTACATGGTCTCTTCAGATGCGCGATGGCATTGTAAGGACATGCAGCAGCACAACGTCCACACTCTTTACACTTCTGCGGATCAATGTGGGAACGATGACGTCCTGCCTCGATTGCTCCAAATTTACAAGCATTGATACAAGCCTTGCCCATACAGTTCTGACAGTTCTCGGTTACTGTATAGCTAGAAATTGGACAATCCTCACAGGCAGCATTCATTACCTGAATAACATTTCCATTGTCTTCCGGGCCAGGTGCCTTACCTTCTGCGAGGCGGACACGTTGACGGATGATTTCACGCTCCTTATAGATACAGCAACGGAACTGCGGAGTCGGACCAGGGATCAAATGAACCGCAATATGATCTCTCTCAGCATCAAGTGTTCCTTCAAATGCCAGTTTTGCTACCTCACGCAGTACTGCATGTTTAATTTTAATTACATTTTCGTCAGCGTACATATTATCTCCTTTTCTAAATTTCTCGTTCGCATAAATCAGTCTTATTGTACATAAATTTTCAATAAAAATCTATATATGTATCTATCAAAATACAAAAAACATGGATAATTCAAATCGGAATCAAAAAATTGAGCCTTCCCTGCGGGCAGCGATGCAGGCAACCACAGAAGAACTGAAAAAATCCGGCGATCTCGCGACAGGTTTTTCCGAGGAAGAAAACCTGTGGGAAGTTATTATTCTTTATTCCGGAACATCTGATGCTTTGGAAAAAGCATTTCCGGATTACCACATTACATTTCTGCTAAATAATTATGCCATTTTGCGTCTTCCTGAAGAATCCATCGATACTCTGGCAGAGTTTCCACAGATTATATATATTGAGCGCCCCAGAAGACTGTTCTTTGAGGACCTTCGTTCCATACGTTCCTCCTGCATCACCGCTGTACAGGAACCACCGCTTTCACTGACCGGGAAAGGCGTGCTTGTTTCTGTTATCGATTCTGGCATTGATTATATGCATCCTGATTTTCAGAATGAAGACGGCTCGACAAGGATTCTTGCTCTGTGGGATCAGACCATCGCACCTGACCCTTCGAAAAATTTCCTGCCTCCTCACGGCTATGCACTGGGAACTCTATTTACACAGGAACAGATCAATGCAGCCATCGATGCCCCCACACTGCAGGAACAAACATCACTCTGTCCCAGTTTTGACACCAGTGGACACGGAACCCATGTAACCGGAATTGCAGCCGGAAACGGTCGTGTACAAATTGCCAACCGCGGTGTTGCCTATGAGGCCTCCCTTCTGGTTATCAAACTCGGTGCACCCGGACCGATGGGATTTCCAAGCACAACGCAGCTGATGCAGGCAGTGGATTTTTCCGTTCGCTTTGCCACAGAGCATCAACTGCCTCTGTCCATCAATCTCAGTTTTGGAAACACCTACGGGTCCCACAGTGGGACTTCTCTTCTGGAAACCTACCTGAATTCCGTATCCGACCTGGGGCGGATCTGCATCATAACAGGCAGCGGAAATGAGGGAAATAATGGCGGACACGTAGGTGGACGACTTCTTTCGAACACTTCAAAGTCTCTGGAATTTGTGGTAGGTGATTATGAAAGAAATCTCTCGATTCAGATATGGAAAAATTACTGGGATGAAATCCGTATTCAGTTGCTTCCGCCGTTTTCCCAGGCTCCCATCCAGATTCCCAACACACCGGGAAGCTGGCGCTTTGCCGTGGGAGATACAGAACTTCTTATTTATTACGGTGAGCCATCTCCCTACAGTCTCTATCAGGAACTGTACATTGATTTTATTTCTTCCCGCACATATATTTCTTCTGGTATATGGACCTTTCTTCTTACCGCCCAGAATATCACCGATGGAATTTATGATCTCTGGATGACGGCTGCTGCCGCACGAGGCAGCGCCACTCAGTTTCTTGCCCCTACCCCGGAAACTACACTCACCATACCATCCACCGCCGCAAAAGTCATTAGTGTCGGCGCCTATGATTCCAATACAAATACTTATGCACCATTTTCCGGACGTGGCTTTACGTGGAATACCAATCAGGTAAAACCGGACATTGTTGCCCCCGGTGTTGGAATTACAAGCTGCGCTGTTGGTGGTGGCTATGAAACAAGAAGCGGCACTTCCATGGCAACACCTTTCGTTTCGGGAAGTTGTGCTTTGCTTATGCAATGGGGAATTTTAATGGGAAATGATTCTTTTTTATATGGAGAAAAAATGAAAGCATATCTGATAAAAGGGGCCCGGAAACTTCCCTTTGCAGAGAACTATCCGGACCCCCGTGTGGGGTGGGGTGCCTTATGCGTATCCGCAAGCATCCCGGTTTTATAGCGTTTATTCTTCTTTCATGAATCTATCATAGAATTCTTCTTTCGGAACCGGTTTTCCAAAATAGTAGCCCTGGATCATCTCCGCCTTTGTCTTGCGAAGAATATCTACCTGCTCCTTGGTTTCAATTCCTTCTACAATGCATTCAATACCAAGATCATTGATCAAAGAAGTCGTATAATCAAGCATCATACGACTTTTCTCATTTGTTGTAATCTCTGTTACCATGGAGCGGTCGATCTTCGCAGAATCAAAATCATACTGTAACAACACCGACAAATTTGAATACTGTGTGCCAAAATCATCCATAGAAAGACGAAAGCCCATCTTTTTTAATGCATTCGATACATTCTCGATTACAATATGGTCCATATCACCTACAGTCTCTGTTACCTCAATATGTACCATTCCCGCCGGAACATCATATTTTTGCGTAACCGCCCGGACCCTTTCCAGAAGATCCGGATACATGATTGTCTTCTTAGAAAAGTTCAAAGAAATCGGTACAAGACGATGACCGGCTTTCTGTTCATCCTGCTGATATTTAAAGACTTCCTCAAGAACATACAAATCAATCATATAAATCAGATTATAATGTTCCAAAACCGGTATAAAATGTGATGGTGCCACAAGGCCAAGTTCATCATCCAGCTGCCGGATCAAAGCTTCTGCACCTTCCGTTTTTCCAGACTCGATGTTTACCTTTGGCTGCAGATACACAAGATAGTGATCTCTGTCCATCAAATCCTGTACTTCCCGGATCAGGTTCTCTGCCACCTTACGGAAAGCAGTATTTCCATGAAGAAGTTTTACCTTATCATTATCCATGACCGCTTCCGCTTCATCAATCTGGGAATATACTGCCGGGTGTGAACTCCAACTGTATCCTTTTGCTACGGAAAAAGAAAGTGTCTCTAATCTCTCTTTTAATTTGCGTACACGTTCCTCAAAGTCTTTTCGTTTTATGTTTGCACAAAGAACAAGCATTTCATCCTGATCATAACGAAACAGTTGATATCCGTCAAATATTTCTTTTAGCAGTTCTGCTACTTCAATCAGTTTTTTGTTTCCATACAAATATCCAAACTGACGATTCATATTTGAAAGCTTAATGATATCCGTCGTGATAATTCCAAGCGATTTATATTCCTGCATTTCACGATCTTTTTTCCACAGAACAAAACTGTTACGGTTCCATAAACCGGTAAGATTATCATGTGTTTTACTCCGCTGACATATTTCATTTGCATATTCCCGTAAAAGACATGCACTCAGATACTCTGCAAGCATCTGCACAAGCATGGCTTCCTCGATATGTCTGCGTGGATTAAAAATCAAAAGAACACCGACATTCTCATTATTCTTTAATAAGGAACTTGCGATAGAAGACCAGATCCGGCACTTTACAAGACCGTCATATAATTTTGGCATTTTATTTTTTATGCGTTTAATATTTGGCAGACAAATATTAATACGATCATACAACACATTCCAGTATTCATCTGTTTTTCCATTTTCAATAATGTCCACAATCACACGCGAAGTCATCTCTGCACTTTCTTTGTGGCTCTCACTTACTTTCTGTTTTCCTTTTTGCGTCTTGTCAATAACGATCACACAATCTGCATCGAAAAAGTTCTGTAATGACAACTCCATTCGTTTGAGGCCATCTGCAAAACAACCGGAAGACAACTGGGACATGCACTCTTTCAGCTCCGCTAAAAGCACATGATCATCTGCAGTACTGCATACTTCCTCTGCATATTTGATTTCTTCCTGTTCCTTTGCATCCTGCTCAAGATATTCCTGAATATCTTTAAAAAATACGATTTGATTTTTTCCTCTGTGTTTTGCCGTATAGACCGCCTGATCTGCCTCATAATACAAGTCCGAAAATGTCATTTTACGATCATCCACTTCACTGATTCCAATCGAAGCAGCATACTCCATATCAAAAATTATGGTCTTTAACCGTTCCTGCAGATTTTGGCAGAACTTATGAATATCACACTTATTTTTTAGTCCCCAGACAAATGCCGCAAACTCATCTCCACCCAGTCTTCCTGCCACACCATGATTTCCAATCACTGCATTCAGCACTGCTCCAGTCTGTTCAAGTACCATATCTCCGACGGCATGCCCCTGGGTATCATTGATCATCTTAAAATCATCCACATCAAGCATCATAAGTAATGCTTTGCCATCATAGTCTTCGAGCTTTTTTCCACAGATTTCTTCAAATGCAGTATGATTATACACATTTGTCAATGCATCCATTTCCGCTTTTCTGCGCATATTCTCATTGGCAATTTTCTCACTGTGAATGGAACGGAGACGTCCTGCAATACGATCTACTTTCTTTCCGTCTTCTGCTGTACTGACAAGGAAAAACCGAAACCATACACACTCTTTTCCCGGTTCGCAAAAACGCACATCCACTGTAGCATGCGTCGGTTCGCTCATGCACTTCTTTATCGTCTGCCGATACAATTCTTTATCCGCAGGGTCGACAAATACGCTGCCTATTTTATCATCTGCAGCGTATTTCGATACATCGTAAACTGTAACAAACTCACCATTCTCCACCTTGTACACCTGCATGGTGTCCATACCCGCTTCGTATTCCATAATGAATTCCTGGTTTTGTTCTGCTACAATTTTGAGCACCTCATATTGATTTGTTATATTCTGCTCTCCCATAACTCTCCCATTTAGTTCCAGACAGTGTCTATTACCTCTATTAAATCTGAAAACTTTTGTATTTCCGGAACATCAGCTTCTACTTTTCCAAAACCATATCCCGCATGAATGAACCGGACTCCTGCAGACATACTTGCATCATAATCTCCCTGTATATCCCCCACATATACAGCATCTTCCAGGTTATTTCTCTGATATAAAAGTGCTATATTCTCCCCCTTCGGCTTGTCATTGTTGCCATAGCACTCAATATCCTCGATGAGATCATGAAACTTATAATAATCCAAAAAAGCTTCAATATAACCAGCCTGACAATTGCTTACAATATACAGGTGATAATTTACTTTCAGCTTTTCCATTGTTTTGCGGATGTCCGGATAAAGCACTCCGCCATGCCTGCGGAGATAATCATTCTCCAGCCTGCAACACAGATCAAGGAGTTCTTTTCTCTGCATGACATTCAGTTCTGGAAATAAAATATCTGCAATGTCTTCCATCGTCTTTCCCATTACTGACTGAATGTCACCTGCTGTAAGTGGTTTTCTCTCATAACCATATGCAAGAATTGCTTCATTCCAAGACTCTGCGACTCCCGCCGCAGAATCCCAAAGTGTTCCGTCCATGTCAAAAATTATGCCTTTTTTCATGCTTCGTCAATTGCCTTTCCAATATCGTGTCTCATATATTTATTTGCAAAGTCAATCCACTCTGTCGCCTCATATGCTTTTGCTCTGGCTTCCTTTAAATCCTTACCTGTTGCCGTAATGCCAAGCACACGACCACCGTTTGTCACAATACGTCCCTCTTTGTCAAAAGCGGTACCTGCATGGAAACAGTAGTAATCATCTTTTCCTTCGAATTTCTCGAATCCGGTGATTGGGAATCCCTTCTCATAGGACACCGGATATCCGTCAGATGCGAGTACAACACAGACCGCCGCATTGTCCTCAAACTGCAGATCAATGGTATCAAGTCTGCCGTCAACGCAGGCTTCCATCACATCAATAATATCATTCTTCATACGTGGAAGTACAACCTGTGCTTCCGGATCACCGAATCTTGCATTGTATTCGAGTACCTTTGGTCCGTCTTCTGTGAGCATCAGGCCAAAGAAAATAACTCCGGTAAATGGACGTCCCTCTGCAGCCATAGCATCTACAGTTGCCTGATAAATATACTTCTTGCAAAAATCATCCACTTCTTTTGTGTAGAACGGACTTGGTGAGAAGTTACCCATACCACCGGTATTTAATCCCTGATCTCCGTCTTTTGCACGCTTGTGATCCTGTGCGGAAGACATGATTTTGATTGTTTTTCCATCAACAAAAGAAAGTACGGAAACCTCGCGTCCTGTCATGAACTCTTCGATTACCATGGTATTTCCGGCATTACCGAACTTCTTGTCCTCCATAATGGTGCGGACACCTTCTTTTGCTTCTTCAAGTGTATTGCAGATCAATACACCTTTGCCCAAAGCAAGTCCATCTGCTTTCAGTACGATTGGCATCTTTGCAGTCTCAAGATATGCAAGTGCCTCGTTTGGATCTGTGAAATTCTCATATCCGGCTGTCGGAATGTTATATTTCTTCATGAGATCCTTGGAAAAAGCCTTCGATCCCTCAAGAATTGCCGCATTTTTGCGTGGTCCGAATACCTTCAGTCCCTCTGCCTCAAACACATCAACGATTCCGCCTACTAACGGATCGTCCATTCCAATGATTGTAAAATCAATTGCATGCTCCTTTGCAAAAGCAACCAGTTTATCAAATTCCATGGCACCGATCGGCACACACTCTGCAAGTGCTGCGATACCGGCATTGCCCGGTGCACAATAAATCTTATCTACACGTTTGCTTTTTGCAACACTTGTCACAATTGCATGCTCACGTCCACCGCTTCCTACTACAAGAACTTTCATGTCTACTCTCCTTATTTTCAAGAACTCTATCCGATATGTACTTTACCGTCTGTCACGGTAACTTTTCCGTTTGCAATCAGATCAATCGCCTTTGGCATAATGATCCATTCTGCCTGCTCCATCACACGGCGCTGCAGGACTTCCGGTGTATCTGTCTCCTCCACGGCAACTGCTTTCTGCAGAATGATCGGACCTGTATCCGTTCCTTCATCCACAAAATGCACCGTTGCCCCGGTCACCTTAACACCGCGGGAAAGAACACCTTCATGCACTTTCAATCCATAATATCCTGTTCCGCAGAAAGATGGAATCAATGATGGATGAATATTGATGATCCGGTTAGTGTATTCTTTGATCATCTGCTCCGGAATCACTACAAGGAATCCTGCCAGCACAACCAGATCCACATGATAGGAATTCAGCTGTTTCAGGAAATCTTCATTGAATTCTTCTCTGCTTGCATAATCTTTCGGACTGATGCAGATGCTTTTGATTCCGTGCTGCTTTGCGCGCTCCAAAGCATATGCATTCTTATTGTTGCTGATCACCACTTCGATTTCTGTGTTGGTGATTGTCTGATTTTCAATTCCATCAATGATGGCCTGTAAGTTTGTTCCACCGCCGGATACACACACTGCGATTTTTAGCATAATGTAACACCCTTCTCTCCGTCTGTGATTTTTCCAACCACATATGGAGTATCTCCAGCTGCCTTGATTGCTTCCATTGTCTTATCTACATCTGCAGGATCTACAGCAAGAATCATTCCAAGTCCCATGTTGTATGTATTGTACATCATCTGCTCTTCAACATTTCCTTCCTTTGCCATCAAAGTAAAGATTGGTGGGATTGGATAGCTGTTCTTCTCAACAACAGCGTGCTTTCCTTCCGGAAGCATACGTGGAATATTCTCGTAGAAACCGCCACCTGTAATATGGCTGCATGCTTTCACACGAACACCTGCATTCTTAATGGACTTTAATGCGCCAACATAAATACGTGTCGGTGCAAGAAGTGCCTCGCCAAGCGTTGTGCCAAGTTCATCCACATAAGTATTTAATGTCTCTTTGTCCATCTTGAAAATCTTGCGGACAAGAGAGAATCCGTTGGAATGTACACCGGAACTTGCCATACCGATCAGTACATCTCCAGCCTTTACGTCCTCTCCTGTAATGATGTCCTTCTTGTCTACCACACCTACGGTAAATCCGGCGAGGTCATACTCATCCTCCGGCATAAGTCCAGGATGTTCTGCAGTCTCTCCTCCGATCAGTGCACAACCGGACTGCTTACATCCTTCTGCTACACCGCTTACGATCGTTGCAATCTTCTCCGGATAGTTCTTTCCACATGCAATATAATCCAGGAAAAATAATGGTTCACCACCTGCACATGCAACGTCATTTACACACATGGCAACAGCGTCAATACCAATGGTATCATGCTTGTCCATCAAAAATGCAAGCTTTACTTTTGTTCCACATCCATCTGTTCCGGATAACAGAACCGGCTCTTCCATATTTTTGATTGTATCTAAAGAAAAAGCACCGGAGAAACCACCCAGTCCGCCTAACACTTCCGGACGCATGGTTGCTTTCACATACTTTTTCATAAGTTCCACTGACTCGTATCCTGCCTCGATATCTACGCCTGCGTTCTTGTAATCCATTTATTTTTCCTCCTAATATCTGTACTTAAATATATTATTATATCTAATAGTATATCTGTAAACACCTGATTTTACCAATAGTAAATGGTAAATTTTCTAATTAGTAGTTCTTATATCCAACTTCTTTCAGGCGTGCATCTTTTGCTTCAACCTGCTCTTTTAAATTCTTGGAATACTCTTTGAGTCTTGCAAGTAAATCTGCATCGCTTGTCGCAAGAATCTTTGCTGCAAGAATTCCGGCATTTGCTCCACCATTGATGGCTACTGTCGCTACCGGAATTCCGGTTGGCATCTGGACGATGCTGTATAAAGAATCTCTTCCGCCAAGAGAAGTTGTATGCATTGGGATACCAATGACCGGCATTGGAAAAATAGCTGCACACATACCCGGCAGATGAGCTGCCATACCTGCGCCTGCAATAATTACTTTAAATCCTTTCTCCTCTGCGGTCTTTGCATACTCAAAGAATACATCCGGCTCACGATGTGCAGAAATGATTGTCATCTCATAGCTTACTCCAAGCTGATCCAAGATGTCTGCTGCCTTTGCCATAACCGGCATATCTGAGTCGCTTCCCATTACAATTCCTACCTGTGCCATTTTTAATTCCTCCTGTTTTCCTTCGTTTTCAAGTTAATATCTATTGGTTTCGCTGTGCGTCCAAAGCATCGAGAGGCTCATTCAGCTTCCCGGTTCCCGGTACGACAAAGCGTCCATTTACAATAATATCCTCCGTGGTTTTATCCTTACGGATCACGGTAATTTTTCCAAGCTCGTCATACGGAATCGTAATATCGGTATGACAGTTAAAATATGCTTTGGAGATGTCTTCTTTTCGAAGCATCGAAATTTCATTGTCCCTTGCGACAATCGCCTTGCCGTCCGGGTTATAGGTCATATTGTCCTCATCATATGTGTAACAGGTATCTCCCACTGCAAAATGCGGTCCTGTCTTTTCTGCAATCAGAATCGGCAGCTTATCCGCAATGCGATATTTGCGGGCCATCACATAAGCAGTCGTGTTGGTTCCGATTGCAAACTCTCCCATCGGAAGTGTCTTGTGATGATACAATACATTATCTTCAATATATTTTTTATTTTCCGCTTCCTCATCAAAATTTGTACAGGTGTATGATGCAATCTTTCCATCCACAAAATCCAGTTCCAGATTTTCGTAGTTCAATTCATTCAGATATACCTGACTGACATGAAGCTTTCCATTGGTTCCGGTAAGAACCGGAGAGGTAAATACTTCTCCAACCGGAATATTGACATCTGCCACGCAGTTTTCGAATGCGGTCTCTTTTGCAGAATCCGACAGCGGATAAATTTTCACATACAGATCCGTACGGTTTCCATTCGTGCCCTGAATGTGTACCATATCAGCGGTGTCTAACACATCGATGATCTTCTGCTGCATATCACGGTACAATGCGTAATCAAGCGTATTGATTTTAACCGTCTCTGCAAATATTTCCTCGAACTGCTCCCCGATAGAAGGAACCGGATATGCGATAATCGTAAAACTTCGTTCCTCCCCACGGATATATTTGTTGATCAGCTGACTGGATTCACTGCGCTGATATACCGACAGTTTCTGCTGCTTTTCGGTAAACTTCACACAGGCATCCTTCTGCTCCGGTGAAAAAGGCTTCGTGCCAAAAATGTCAATTACAGCAGGTCCGCCATATGCCGGTGCCTGCGCTTTTAATTTTTCCCAGACGCTGCGCTCTACTTCAAGTCCGCGCTCAATCAACGCCTTATCCAGCCAGAGTCCTCGGTCCTCCCTGTGATCATATGTGTACTGTTTATTCAATGATACAGAAAACGGACGCAGAATCGAATCCAGTCCTATCTTCTTAAAATTATTCACCGCAAAACGTACCATGCGCTCAAACCCGATCGGATAACGAATCTCAGCGATAGATTTCTTCGTAATGTCTTTTCCGGTTGTGGCAAATCCGATGCGGTATCCTTCCGTAAACGTATCTGCCATTTCCTGCATCTGCTCATCCGAGAACGTATTTAAAAATTCATACGATTTCATTTCATCTGTGCCGATGCACATCGCATATTTGAACAGATAAGAAGCATCTGACAAATCCGCATGCATGACCAGTTCTTTATAATAATCGTCCCTGGTCGTGACCAGACGTTCAATGGCATCCTGATTAAACACCTCTGTGTAATCATGCATAAAAGAATAAATAATGCTCTTCAATTCCTTTACACTTAAGTTGTCAATATCTTCAAAGCAATTATAAAGTTCTACAAAAAGCTCCGCATACAGACAGATATAGGTAAGATTTCCTTCTGCACAATGCGGTGCTATACTATGAAACTTCGCATCGAGCATAGAAAGAATCTGTCCGTATTCTATTCCCATGCGACTGCATGCATATGCCGGATTGGCATAACTTTCTTCGTAACCAGGCTCCTGTACATCATCATACAAACGCTGATTTAACTGTTCCCCCTGTGCTGCTGTCATTATGGAAAATTCGCCGGATATCGCCTCTTCTGCCACACTATGCTCCAACAGAAGATAATTTGCCATCTGTTCAAAATATCCGCGGTAAACTTCCGGTACCGTTATGGCTCCATCTACTGCGATATCTCCGATGCGCTCCATGACCAGCGCAATTCTTTCTGTATATTGTTCATTATTTTCCCGGAACAATTCCTTATAACTCATACCTTCAAAAACCTCACTAATGTATACATCGAATTACATGCATCGATGATACCTTTTGACCCTTTAATCATATTACAAATCCCATGACATAGGTTCCTGCCCAGCATACAATATTAACCACTGACAGAAACAGTCCCAGTCTTGGGAACAGGCGGAAAGAATCCTCTTCCCGAAGACTGCCTGCCGCAACAACTACCACAACAACGGATGCAAGCATTGCAAGCACTCCGATACTTCCATAATAAGCAGACAGACCTCCATTTGCACGAAATGCCAGTTCCAGAATCACCAGATACAGAACCAAAAGCACAAGGGCAAGTATCGTGGCCACAATTCCTCTCTTGGAATGGGTCTTCTCTGTGAACTTGTAAGATCCGTGTCTTTTGCGTTTTCTCATTGGTTATCCTTCCCATTTCTTATTGTTTTAATAATAAAATACGTCAAGTATCCAAGCAGTCCGCCCAGTGTATTTAAAAACAAATCATCTACATCAAAACATCCCAGTCGAAATGCCAGCTGTGTTACCTCCACCAGAAGGCTGAGGAAAAAACAGTGTATCATAACCACGATTCCATTGCGTTTCTTCGGATGCAATGTTGGCAGGAAAAAACCAAGTGGCATAAATGCGATCACATTTCCTGCGATATTGATGAACACTGCTTTAAATCCAAGCAGATGCCGGTAACGGATAAAACGTGTAATCTCCTTAAAAAGCGTGAGATTATACCGGTACTCTTCTCCAAACTGTGTTCTTCCAAATCCTTCGGAAAAGAACAAAAAATAAAATAACAAAATCAAATATACGATAAACAGTACCGATAATACTCTCCGATGCCACTTAGTTGCATCCATACTGCTTGTAATACTGGTCAATTGCCTCTTTTAATGTGTCATCTATAACAATTCTTCCCTGGCACTCACGATTATATAAGTGCTCCACAACTTCTTCCATTGTTACAATTGCTTTTCCTTCAAAACCATATTTTTCATGGATTTCATCCAGTGCGCTGACCTTGCCTCCCTGGCCAACTTCCATACGATTCAGACTTACCATAAGTCCCACGATTTCTACATTTGCAGCTCCACGTACCTTCGGTACTGTCTCTTCCATAGACTTTCCGGATGTTGTCACATCCTCGATCATAACGACACGATCTCCATCTTTTAAGCTGCTTCCAAGGAATCCTCCCTTGTCTGCACCGTGATCCTTTGCCTCTTTACGATCAGAACAGTAACGAACTTCTTTTCCGTAGAGTTCACTGTATGCGATTGCTGTAACGACAGCAAGTGGAATTCCCTTATATGCCGGTCCGAATAACACATCAAAGTCATCTCCATAATTTGCATGGATTGCCTTTGCATAATACTCACCTAATCTTTTTAACTGAGAACCTGTAACATATGCACCTGCATTCATAAAGAAAGGCGATTTTCTACCACTTTTTAAGGTAAAATCGCCAAATTTCAAAACATCACTCTGTACCATAAATTCAATAAACTCGCTCTTGTAAGCTTCCATTGTCTTATAAACCTCCTATTTGCAAGGGTTTGCGCCTCTTGATTATTTCTATTTTACTGTTTTGACACCATTTTGTTTTGGTAACAAAAACAAAGTCTTGATACTGCTCTTCGGCAACATTTCCCCATAATCTTATCACATAATAATCCTATTTTCAACGCAGAATCCTCTTGATTTTCCGATGTTTTATGCCCTCTAGTATAGCGTTTTCTAAATAACTGAACCATTTACGCAGAATATTTTTCAGAAAGTGCATGTCAAAAAACGTAGGCGTAGCGGGCTACGCTGAGGATTTTTGGCATGTGCTATCGGGAAAATAGGCAAGTAATATGGTTTAGTTAATTTAAAAACGCTATACTAGTAACCACAACGACAAAAAAATAGCATCCCAACCGCCTAAAGTCAGATGCTATTTCAGAGTCTCAACTGAGGGCAATTTCAAGCGCCCTTTTCTATATTGTTTGATTTTCATTTTTCTTTACGATCCGGACGGAATCCGTACAATCAGTTTTCTTCCGGCTTTTTCAATCATAGTAAGTACCGGTATATGTTTCTTTCGAAGGGCATGCACAATCGGATACGTCTCAAATACATTGCCCTGTACATAGACAGCTTCCGGCTTATACTTTAAGATCTGTCTGACCTGTTCCTTAACACGCGCCTTCCAATCCTGCTTTTCCAGCGCAACTTCCGCATAATTGTCCTCAATTTCCAATTCCGGCAATGCTGCAAAATCCACATGGCAGATGCGTACCGACGGAATGCCTCTGGCGCCGGCAATCTGTTTCAAAAGTTCCTCCGCTTCGCTATCCGGTGCGGAAAGGCTCACGATCACAGAATCCTCCTGATAAACCTCAAGTGCCTTTTTGCATGCTGCTTTCGCGTCTTCCAGTTCTCCAACCGTCATGAGAAAACCGCCTTTGTGACAAAAGACTGCACTGCTTAATCCGGTCTCTTTTACCAGCTCTTCTCCTTCGAGTCCGAGCCATTGCGACGGAAAACTGCATTTATAATTCATGGAATACTCTCGTTTCTGTGGCTGAATACAATATCCTCCACGATTGGAAGGAAAAATAACAAACGCGATCTCTGTCTCAGCCAAAGCTTTCTGGCAGGGAATAAATTCCGGAAGCACAAGGATGCGGTCCTTTGGATTATGTTCTTCGAGCACCTGTTCCACGCGCTGGTCTGCGCGGGCATTTCCACGGTACCGCTCAAATTTGTTTTCCAGAATCATTCCGGCAACACTGACCGCCTGAAAAAATGCTTCATCGCTTCCCCCTTTTGCATCCCATGGCGGATTAAAATTTCCAATCAGCGTGGCGAGTTCATTTTTCTCCCCGGTATTATCATTGATATCCAGAGGCTGAATAAATGATTCATCCATTTTCTCTGCAAGTTCTTCACCCAGGATTTCTTTTCCAAGTACTTCCCATAACAGCCCAAAAGCCGCATAAGGAACTCCGTTTTCACGCACCCTGCTGTCTTTTTGGTGATGATCGTATCTGCCTCGTCCGATATCAAATACGATTCCGTCAAAATCTTCCGGGACTTTATTTCCTCTGGAGATAACGATCTCCGGATTGATATACAAAAGTAATGCAGATGAAAATACATCATCTGCATGAAATTTCCCTCCATGGGTAAATGCTTTCGCATCCTTCTTCTTTATTTCTTCCAACAGTTCCATTCTCTGCTCCTTAATTTACCGAGTAATCGTAGCTGTCCAGCCGAACCTCTTCGACCTGTTTTGCCGCCCCATCCAAATGCAGACCGACCATCATCGGACATTCTGCAGTTGCTGGAAATGTAAGTGTCACATTATTTCCAGATACAGAAGAAGCAGCACCTGCTGCCTCTACCTGTAAAATCGTTTCATTGAATTTCATCTTTAAAGTGATAGTTCCTTCTATTCCACTCCAATTTACATTGGCAAGAATTTTTCCACCACCATTCCATTTATCTCATACTCCGGAATAAGTCACATCAAGTTGGCCCTGTTTGTTTCCACTTGCAGCATAAACACCCTCTGCATAATCCGGTACGATTGCAATCATTGGTTTTACATATTTCTTAGACATAATAAAATCTCCATGTATCTCACATTCAACATATATACTTCTCAATTGGCACCTATTATATAGGGGGTATTTAGCAAATGTCAAGTACTTTTGAACTATAAAATTACTTATTCACCTGATTTCCGACAATGCGGTAATAAGCACGCGACGTAAGACGGAAAACCAGATAATAGATCAGCATAAAAACAAGCAATGTAATCACCAGACATTTTACAAACAATCCTGTGTTTGACAGATTCAAAAGTACCAGCAGTCTGCGGATCATCGGAAATGCTGCCGTCACATGAATGGCTGCCATCACAAGCGGCAGGAAGAATACAATGCGCACCTGTGACTGAATAGACACTTTTACTTCCTGGTTGCTCATTCCTACTTTCTCCATGATTTCATATCGCTGCCGGTCGTCATATCCTTCCGAAATCTGTTTATAAAAGATAATCATAACTGTCACCATAAGGAACATGGAACCAAGGAAAATACCGAGGAAAAACAGGCCCCCATATATGGTATAAAAATTCTGTTCGTGTGACAGGCGCCCTTCCACATACCGGTTTTCCAGATTGCTGCGGTTTTCATTCTGCTTTTCTATCAGTTTACCGAGTTTTTCTTCACATGCAACCTTCTGCGCCTTTGTTCCGTCAATCTCATATCCACTGACTCTGCAAAAACTGTACGCATGATCACCCAGCAGTTTCTTTTGCTTTTCGAACAATTCTTCTACCGTTTTTTCACTGTCCACAATGATGTAATATGCCCCCTGCACTTCGGAATTGGTATAAGCATCCCGAAGCTCGTGCACATGTGTTTTTGCCACCTTGTATTTTTCCCCTAAAATAGTAACTGTCTTTCCTCCATTCCATTTGGAACCATAGATGGCCACGGTATGTTCCGCAACTTCCGGCACATCCTTTTTCCCCAATACTTTTTGCATTGCCAGAAAATTCTCACGGGTAACCATGTTTACCGTATATTTGTCTGCTGAAGTATCTGACGGTAATTCCAGCTTATCTCCCTGCATCTGCATAAGCATGGACAGATAACTGTATCTAATCTTCTTTTCAATTTTTCTTCCTGATTTTTCAATGAAAGCTGCGATTTCTTTCTGATTTTTCAGTTCATTGTCATCCAATGTTTTTTCATAGGAATATACATTTATTTCATTTGGATACCGTGATAGCAGTTCATCACCGATTCCGGCAAACATACTCACCGTCATAGAAATCACAACCAGAACCATAGTTGACAAAATACAGATGCTTGCGAGTCCCGCTGCATTCTGTTTCATACGGTAAAGCATTCCGGATACCGCTGTAAAATGCTTTTTGTTATAATAAAATTTCTTGTTTTTACGCATAAGTTTGAGCAATGCAATACTTCCTGCAATAAACAGAAAATACGTGCCTATGATTACAAGGACAACTGCAAGGAAAAACAGTGTCAGTACTTTTAACGGATTTTCTGTAGTAAATGCAATATAATAGCCGATTCCAAGACACACCATTCCTGCAAGTGTCATCAATACTTTGGTCTTTGGCTCCTTTTCTCCCACATTTCCGCCACGAAGAAGTTCCATCGGATTCGCAAGTTTCATCTGCATATAATTATAAAGAAATGTAAGAAAATACAGAATTCCAAAAAGTACAATCGTGTACTCTATTCCCTGCCAGGAGATTTCAAAACTTACACTTGTTGTAATATCCAGAATCCGATATAAAAACATCAGCATCAGTTTTGAGAAAATAATTCCTCCAATAATTCCTCCACCAATTGCCAAAACCGAAATATACAGCGTCTCTATCGCAAGCACCTTGCCAATATGCCGTTTTTCCATACCTAAAATATTGTAGATACCGATTTCTTTTTTTCTTCGTTTGCTGATAAAACTGTTGGTATAAAAAATAAAAATATAAGAAAAAATTCCGATAATACCAACTCCAAAGGATAAAATCCGTCCAATCATTTCAGCGCCCCTGGCATGTGCAAGGCCTTCATTTCCACTCAGAAATGTCATCAGGTAAAACATTGCTACCGTAATAAGTCCTGACAAAATATAGGGAACATACAGTTGCCGGTTATTGCGCATATTGGTCTTTGCCAGTCTCACGTAAATTTTATTCATGCTGCTCACCACCTGTCGTCAACACTGTCAGAGTATCGGAAATCTTTGCATACAGTTGTTCATTTGACATGTTTCCCCGATACAGCTGATGAAACACTTCTCCATCCTTAATAAATAAAACACGGTTCGCGTGGCTTGCTGCTTTCGTACTATGGGTTACCATAAGAATGGTCTGTCCTTCTTCATTAATCTGGTTGAAAAGCGTAAGCATGCTGTCCGATGCTTTGGAATCCAGGGCACCGGTCGGTTCATCCGCGAGAATCAGTTCCGGCTGTGTGATCAGAGCGCGTGCTACCGCTGTTCTCTGCTTTTGTCCGCCGGACACTTCATACGGATATTTATTCAACAGACTTGTGATCCCCAGTTTCTTTGCAATCGGTGCAAGGCGCTGTTCCATCTGCGGATAGTCCACGCCGGAGAGAACAAGCGGGAGAAAAATATTATCTTTTAGTGAAAAATTGTCCAGCAGATTGAAGTCCTGAAATACAAATCCAAGATGTTCTCTTCGAAACGCAGACATTTCTTTTTCCCGAACTGCCGCTAAATTTTTTCCGTTTAATACAACGGTTCCCGCCGTTGGTTTATCCAGCGCTGCAAGAATATTTAACAGTGTGGTTTTACCGGAACCGGATTCACCCATGATAGCAACATACTCGCCCTCTTCCACAGAAAAACTGATTCTTGACAAAGCCTGTACCTGATTTCCACCAAATCGTGTGGTATATATTTTTTTTAGATTACTTACTTCTAAAATTGCCATTTTGATATACTCCTTTATTTTTTGTGGCGCCAATTCTTTATGCTGTCAGTATAGCAAATGCATTTCCTTTCAACCATCGATTTGTCTTACATTTTAAAAGCGTACCTTACATTTCTGTAAGATACGCCTGTTAATCCTGCACATTAATTTGTTTCATGGAAAATCCAATCCACACTGCAGTGCCTTTTCCCACTTCCGATTCAATTCGAATCGTATGTCCCAGTTTTTCTAAAATCTGTCTGCTCAAATACAATCCGATGCCGGTGGACCGTTTATCTTCATGCCCATTGTATCCGCTGTATCCCTTTTCAAATACACGCGGAATGTCTTCCTTTCGGATTCCGATTCCCTGATCTTCAATCACAATATACAGCCAATTTGGTTCCTGTTCTATTCGAATCCGGATTGTTCCATGCTTCGTATATTTAATTGCATTGGAAAGAACCTGCTCCAATACAAATGCACACCATTTTTCATCCGTAATGACCTGCTGTCTGCAGCCCTCATACTGCATGGGAATTTTCTTTCGAATCATCAGCTTTGCAAATTTACGGATGACCGTGCGCACCATTTTGTCCACCGAAACCTGTGTGAATACATAATCCTTGCTTTCACTTTTTACCCTCTGATACTGCAATGCCATCCCCACATACTGCTCAATGCAAAACAGTTCTTCTTCCATATCGGAAAACTGTTCCATATTCTGTGTATACTGCTGCTCCAGAAGATTTTCAAGCACCGCATTTTCTTTTCCCGCTTTTTCCAGAATCATTTCTGCATCCTTTGCGACGTCTTTTTTCTGCGTTTCCAGAAGCAGCTGTAAGGCTGCAATCGGTGTCTTGATCTGATGCACCCCGCGGGCATAATAATCATACATCTCTGTCTGCTGTAACTGTGTCTGATCCTCCAGCAGTCGCTGCTGTATCGCAACATTTTCCAGTATCTGCCCATATAACTGTTCAATATCATCCACCGGTTCCGGAACTTTAATCTGATCCGGTATCGGCAATGCAAGAAGCTTCTGAAACTTCTTTACTCTTCGGATATATTCCATCCATGCAAGAAAGAAAAGCAATCCCAAAAGACACGCATCCAGCAGTGCCGCATAACCAATATCCTCCACAGATGCTGGTAAAAGATACAGATATAACAGATGGCTTCCTGCCAAAAGCAGCGCAAGCAGAATCCACAGAAAATTTCTTTTTACAAATTTATTGAGACAACTCATCCGATACGATACCCGATACCTTTCTTTGTAATAATAAAGTTTTCCAGTCCGATTTCTGCAAGCTTTTTGCGCAGACGGTTCACATTGACTGATAACGTATTTTCATCCACATAGGAATCACTCTCCCAGAGTTTCGTCATAAGGGTATCTCTTGTCACAATTTCCTCTTTATTTACAAGCAGCGTCTGCATAATTTTGCTCTCATTTTTCGTAAGTTCCAGTTTCACCCCATTGTAAGTGATCGTTCCATCATTTACCTGAAACATGACTCCTTTGTGTTCGATCACACTGCTGCTTCCTGCAAAATCATAGCTTCTGCGAAGCAGCGCCTGAATCTTTACCGTCAAAACTTCCAGATCAAACGGTTTGGCTATAAAATCATCCGCCCCCATACTCACAGCCATAACGATATTCATGTTGTCTGCCACTGATGACAAAAAGATGATCGGCACCTTGGAAACATTGCGAATTTCCGTGCACCAGTGATATCCATTAAAAAACGGCAAACGGATGTCCATCAGAATCAGTTGCGGATCAAAGTCCACAAACTCCGTCATCACATTGGAAAAATCTTTTACTGTCCAGACTTCATAATCCCATTTTTCCAAATGCTTTGCCACCATTTTTGCAATTGTCTCATCATCTTCCACTATAAAAATACGATACATACTATCTCCTGTACTTGTGAACTACCCATTGTCTAAAGCCAGTGGGATTGCGATAGCCCTATTTCAATCGCTTCGATTACCTTGCCGATATCCAACGGTTTTGAAAGGTGCTCATTCATTCCCGCCTGCCGGCTCCTCTTGGCATCATCGGCAAATGCATTCGCTGTCATGGCAAGAATCGGCACCGTCGCCGCATCCTTCCTTTCAAGTTTTCGAATGGTCTGTGTTGCAGTCAGTCCATCCATTACCGGCATCATAATATCCATAAGAATCACATCGATGGACTCCGGTTCGGATGCTTCAAAAATATCCACCGCTTCTTTTCCGTTCCATGCCTTTATGATCGAGGCTCCTTTATCCTCCAAAATAAACTCTGCGATTTCCATATTTAATTCATTGTCTTCCACAAGAAGTATACACATATCCTGCAATGGCCGCAAATCTTTTTGCACATTTTCCTTTGTCTCTTTTTCTTTTGCAAGCCGGTCAATCTGAAATGGAATTGTCACCATAAACTTACTTCCCTTGCCCCGCTCACTGGCAACTTCAATGGTTCCATCCATCTTTTCAAGCAGCTTTTTTACAATGGAAAGCCCCAGTCCCGTTCCTCCCAGTTTGGTTCGCGGACTGTCCTCTTCCTGCGTAAAAGGTTCAAACATATGCTCCTGAAATTCTTTGCTCATGCCCACGCCATTGTCTTCACAGACAAACCGGAAAATTGCCGTATCCTCATCCGCTGAAATCTGATAGCAACTCAGATGCAGATAACCATTCTTTCGGCTATACTTTACTGCGTTGCCCGCTATGTTAACCAGTATCTGATGTAAATGCACCGGACTTCCGATCAGATTCCACTCTGCATCTGCCGAACGTTTTGCATCAAATTGAAGTCCCTGTTCGATGGCCTGTACTTCGATCAGTTCCACGATTTCATCCAGTATATTTTTAAGACTGAACGGAACTTCCTCGATAATAATTTCTCCGGATTCCATCTTACTCATATCTAACACATCATTGACCAGATTAAATAAAAAGCCGGACGCTCCCCGGATTTTCTTCCGGCATTCGCTTTGTTTTTCCATATCATCTGGAAAATGATCTCCGATTTCAAGCAGTCCTAGAATTCCATTGATCGGGGTCCGGATGTCATGGCTCATCCGACGCAGGAATTCTGTTTTCGCCACATTTGCCCGCTTTGCCTCCTCCATGGAAGCAAACAGTTTTTCCTGATATTCCATTTCTTTTTTCTGCTGTTCTTCCATTTTACGGCGCTGTGACTGCTGCAGGATCACCACAAGAATAATCCAGAAAAACAGATAGATGCTCATGACATATGCCATTATATTCCTTCTTCCGGAAAAAACTTCTTTGGCTTCAAAGAAAACATAGACATAATACTGATTACATTTAATATGCCGGCCATAATATGTTTTCTTGTCCTTTTTTATGCTGATAAGCTTTCCCGGTTTCCATTTTTTATTGAACATCACAATTTGTGGACAATCCTGAATCTTTTTTTCCTGCATGTTCGCATCATTGGAACTGATCACCCGGTCCCCCTCTGTCATTGCCACAGTTCCATTCATATCAATTTTATATCCTGTCAGCAAATTGTCCATGCGGATTTCATCCACTCCAGCCGAACGCGAAGATCCTCTCACATAACAAAACACGATTCCTCCGGTGTCCCGACGTGCCATAGCCACATAATGATAAGGAATTCCATCCACATCCCTTCCATCCACCAACACCTTTTTCGATGCCTGACAAATATTTTTTACACTCTCGCTTTCGATTGCTTCTTTCCAAAACTTATAACCAGTACGATCCATCTGTGCCTGATATACAGGTTTCAGATTCTCATCCAGAATCATCGCTCCCGCCAGATGCTGTTCCTCCACATATTCCTTCAGGCATCCACTCGTAATCCCATCCGTATGGTGCTGCAGATTTCTGCTTAATTCATTTGTTTTTTCTACCAGATCAATCTGTGTCTGTACCTCATCTGTCTCTATCAGATTGTCATATCTTGCACATTGCTCTGCTACAAAGTGCATAATATCCGAAATCTCGTTATTTGCATTGTGCAAGTTAGACATTGTCTGTATATAATACATTCCATGGAAAAGCAAAAATCCCGGAATAAGAAACAGTAAAATCAGTTTTATCGTAATTTTCATCGCTTATCTCCAATTTTCCACATCATATTTCTCTTCTATGGAAGCAATCGTTCCATCCTCTTTCATGTCTCTGAGAACCCAATCCAGCTTCTGTACCAGATCCGCATCCGCTTTCTTTGAAAAAGCAACCCCAATATCTGTCTCCAGCAAGCTTTCCTCCAGCAAACGATATTCTCCTTTGATATTCTTTATCCGCCGGAGCAAAGTGTTCTCATGAGCTGCCACAGCATCCACATACCCCTGCTGTAATACCATCAGTGTATCTTCCATGTCCGGAAACGAATACACAAATTTCACATCCGGTACTTCTTCATCTTCTTCCAGAAAAATTTTTTCCGGCTGTGTGCTTGTCTGCACACCGACAATTTTTCCTTCCAGATCTTTGATGCTTTTGATGGAACTGTCCTTTGCAACAACCACCATTTCCCGGCTCTTCAGGTATGGTCCTGCCCATTGATACGCATCTTTGCGGTCATTCATGGAAAAGCAGTTCCATGCACAATCAATTTGCTTTTCTTCAAGTAATTCATCCTTTTCATCCCATTTGATTGAGACAAACACCGGTTTCATTCCCATCCGTCTGCATGCCTCAGTCGCGATCTCTGCGTCAATTCCAATTCTTTTTCCATATTCATCACTGTAATTGTATGGTTCATATTCATCACATCCGATGCGCAGCTCCGGCAAATCCACCGTTTTCTGTGGCTGGCTTTTCACACTGTTTCTGCATCCATATAAAAGAATCAGTGCAAATACGATGACGCATAATGCACTCCACTTTCGCATTTGTAGTTCCTCCTGTCGGTTCGATTTCTGTATTAGAATGGCAGAATTTGTATGTGAGTTTTGTCTGATTTTGTAGATAATGTGGATTTTTTGTAATCAAAGAATCTCTTATAGAACTTTTGACATAAAAAAAGCTGCTGCATGAAATCATGCAACAGCTTCTTTCATTATTTAAAGCAAGCGCTCCAATGTGAACGATATTATCTATTTTCTCTTCTGTATATTTTTACAATCAGGTAATTACCCACAATCAGGTAAATTATCGTACAAATTCCCATAAGCAGAAATTCCAGTCCTGTTTCTCCCGGATGGAACAACTTCGTTACTGCTAGGAAAGGTGAAAATGTAGGAATGTAGGTACAAATCCGACTAATCAGGGAATCCTCATTCTGTCTGCAGAGAACAGTAATCATAAACCCAATCAACACAAGTGCCGCTACTGGAAGCTGTGAAAACTGAATCTGATCCGCAGATTTGATCATAGTTCCCACAAAGATATAAAGCACTGTATACACCATAATTCCTACAATAATGATACCTACAACAATTGCAATTTCTTTCATTCCAAATCCAGCGGTCTCAAGCAACGTTTTTACTATGCTGATATCAATCCACTTCGTAGCCACAGCTACGCTAAACTCTATCCCCACCCCTGCCAGCATCAAGATAATGATGGAGTACAGCGCAAGCACCTTGCTATAAATCAGTTTTAAAACCGACACACGATAAATAATCAACTCTGAAACTCTGGAGGTCTTCTCCAATGCTACGCTGCTGGTGATGATACTTCCACACAGCAAAATGAATAAATAAAGAATAAAGGTAATAATATAGAAAGCAATTTTCTCTGCAAAACTCATCATATCCTCTGTGCTTTGACTTACCCTTACTTCCGGATAATCATACCCACTTACTGCTAAAAGGTAACGTTCTATGCCACTCTTAAGGATCTCCATTTGCGCTGACGTAACAACATTCTTTGGCTCTGAGACAATCCCCAAGGACATACCGTTATCCGATGTCTTAGTATTCATTTCTACGGTACCATCATAGTCCAATCCATCCGTAAAAACACTGTACTCATAATTGGAAGAAGATGCATTCAACAGTTCTACGATAAATTCTGCATTCATCTGTTCACCGCTTAGCTTAATCCCAATCTGCTTTGTCTGGTTCATATTGTGAACACAAATGATTCCAACCAACATACCTCCCATTACCACCAATGCCAAAATTCGAATCATCCACGTATTTACCATTCTTCTAAAATTAAATTTAAATAATGCAAAAAACTCTCTCATAGTTTATTCTCCAAGCAGTCTAATGAACAGGTCATTCATGGATATCTGATCATATTTCAAGTAATTCATTAAAACATTATTTTGAATTAAATCATTCATAACCTCCCCACATGTAGTGTTTTCGTCAATCAAATCAACTACAATGGCATGCTCTCTCTTCACCGGCTTATACTTTTGTAATACCTGGTAAGCTTCATCACTGTACGGAATCGTAATTCTGCTATTACCATGCTTTTTCTTCAGTTCTTCTATCTTCCCTTGTGCTACAGTATTTCCGTTATTTAGCATGATAACCTGTTCACAAAGACCTTCCACTCGATCCATCTGGTGACTGGAAATCAAAAGATATTTATCTGCACAATGTTTCTTAATTACATTATAAAACAATTGTGAATTTACCGGATCCAGACCACTGAAAGGCTCATCCAAAATTACTAAATCAGGGTCATGAATCAATGTAATAATCAACTGCACCTTTTGTGCATTTCCTTTAGACAGATACCTGAGTTTGAAATCTCTGTACTGCTCGATTTCCAATTCTTTTAGCCAAAAATTGATTTTTTCATCAATGTCTTTCACCCCAGAAAGTTCAGCAAACAGCATCAAATGCTCTTCTACAGTAGCATCTGCATATACGCCCCTCTCCTCAGGAAGATAACCAATCTGAATATTCTTAGGAAGAATGATTTCTCCGCTCGTTGGCTGTTTCAATCCAAGAATGGACTTAATTGTAGTACTTTTGCCTGATCCATTTCTTCCAAGGATCGCCAAAGGTTGTCCCTTTTCCATGGTAAAACTAATATGATTGACAGCCACCTTGTCGTAATATTTTTTATATAAATCTTTTACTCCTATACTCATTGTTTTGTTCTCTTTTTCTTCTGTTTAAACAAAATATATGATCCCACCGTAGCAACCGTACAACAAACAAGTTCAAGTCTTTCTCCCCAGTCTAACGCAATCGAAAGTAGCAATCCTGTGAATGCTACAAGCACAAGCAGTCTAAGAATAAGATTTACTGTTTTATTCATTGATCGTACTCCCTTCCTGCGCTATTTCCTTGCGCAATGCAAACAATTTTTTCTGAGTGGGAATTCCGATAAACACAACCAATGCAAGCGCAGACAAAATCTCGATTGGAGCCAGGACATCCAACGGAACATTTAATAACGAACCAATTACCAATGCTCCTACAAACAAAAGGCTGGAAAGCCTTGTCATTGCTACTTTTTTTTCTAGTTTCTTTAATTCCATTGCTTTTTCCATATTCTTATTCTCCTTTTCTACATTCGACGTAAACATCAATAATTAAATAGTCATCTTTAAAATCAATCTGCTTTATTAAGCAGTATTTATCTTCACTGGCATCCATCGGAAAGTTTTTTAGAGTTTCCTCAAATCGTTTCATATCATATTCTAATTTTTCAAACCCTGTTTCAAATCTGGCTCTTGCAGCCGAATTCAATTTCACAGTGATTCCTTTGTGCTCCGGATTTCTAAAATACACCTCGTACTCGTTTTCACACGGCTTAATAATAAAATCGTTTTCTACTTCATGATTTTTTTTACTTAGTTTATACAAGATATCTTTCAAATCTGTTTTACTGCATTTTTGAATGGTCAAATTATCTCTGAAAAATTCCTCGTAAAAATTTACTTTAATCATTTCTCTCCTTTCTGAAGACATACTAACTCAAAAAAAAGATTCTATCCCTCAAAAGAGTAAAGTGTATGAAAATCAGAGTGAACTGCCTATTTTTACCTTTTTGAAGATTTTATTCTCCATTCCGACAATCAAAATAAATAGCATAGCGTGAATACAAATCATTAGGGTAAACATAAAGATTGTAGTGGAAACCGCACTGAGTCTTCCTAAAAAATCTGTTCCCGAAAATAAATTTACCCGTCCCATAAACATTGTCACAATCAGATTCGTACACCCCACTATTGCCCCCATCAACACAGCATTTGTGAACATCTGTTTCTCGTTTGTATGCCACATGCAAAAAACTACAGATGCAAGTAAAAGATAAATAACCAAAATGATAGGAGTATTATTCGTATTGAGCAGGGCAGTAATACCTACAGCCAAAGCACTGGCTACCAGAAAAAAATTCACCAATTTTGGACTTCCTTTTACTCTCTCTTCCGTCTCATCCTTCACTTTCTCTGCTGTTTTCTCAAAGTGATCCGTTATTTTAATTATGCCACCGTACTTGACAAGGTTCCCCTTACCACAAAGAATTTTTACCGCATCGATAATAATTTCATTGGCCACAGAGGAAATTGCGAATCCCGAGGAAATCCCTGTACCCTTCAACCTTTTTGCATAGTCCTGCTCTCCATACATTTTTCTCCCGTTCATGATAATCGTATCATGCGTAGGTGTCACTTCAGGTACAAAAGTAGGCCCATATAAAGATTTCGTACCGATAGTACCACCGGAAATGTACGGAATGCCCATTTCCTCACATACCGAAAACACCCAATGAGAAATTTCTACCGGACTGTCGATTCCCCTTACCACCAAATCTGGTTTCTCCTGGAACAAATTTCTCAGACAATCCATGTCCTCCACCTTCTTACACACTGTCTCAATCCGACATTCCGGATTTATTGCAAGCAATTTCTCCTTCAAGACCTCAATCTTAGATCTTCCGATATCCTCCGAAGTATAGAGAATCTGTCTGTTTAGATTACTCGCTTCTATTTCATCATAATCAAGAATTGTAAAATTTTTCACTCCTAGAGAACATAATCCCCAGCCGATATGGGTGCCTAAAGCTCCCGCTCCCAGAAGATAGACCTTTTTTTCCTTCAATTCCATGTACTCTTTGAGCCAGCCTAATTCAAAGAAATATCCGTTGGTTCTGGAATTTCGGTCTTCAAGATCAAATTTAAAAGGCACAAAACACTTCATCTCCATGAGCCTCTTCAAAATTGATGTCTCAAATAGGCTCTCAATTTCTTTTCTAGTCAGAGATTCATTCTCCACCATCACCTTGGCCTGTTGTTCCGTTAACATGATAGACTGTCCACCGGTAGTATTGACAAAATACTGATCCTTCTCCTTCGCAATAAAATGAAAAGGATTTACATAAAACTGATCCATCTTTCTCCTCCCTTATCTAATAAACATAGGAATTACTCTGAGAATTCCCGACATAACCAATGACGGTATGTAAATAAATGACACAAAAGCAATCACACAATATAGCAAAAATTCACTGTAATTTGCTTTCTGCTTCAACTGCTCACGGACCGACTTATTGACTAACATTGCCATAGAATGCTCACGCAGTAACGGTTCATCAAAAATACTGGTCAAAATATAGTAACCATCTAATTTTAAATAAAAAGTGACATTTAAGAAAATCAGTCCCAAATTCATCACAATAAATGGAATCGTATAATCCACCAGACTTGGCAGCATATTAAAAGTCACCAGCCCCAGTCCCACCCATATAATATGAGTGTAAACACCTGCCAAAAGCACCTGTATCTTTTTTCCCTTATCATTCATAAAATGTGTGGCACTGACATCCGCATAGGCACATGGGGCAAACCAATACAACATCACTCCTACCTCCGGCACTGGTACACCATAATGAATTGCCATACTCATATGTCCCAATTCATGTACCATTACAACCAGAAATGTCATCAACAAAGAAAATACCACATTACCGGTTGAGATTTGGAATGCAGATATTCTATTTAAAATTCCATCCGTTCTAGCAAAGAAGAATGAAAGTATTCCCATCAGGAGAGCTATCACCGGACCCTTTGTCAGCAGAAAATACATAAATTTGATAAAGCCTGACTCCTGCGTAAAATACAAAGAGGGATTAAACAATCCCAGTTTGATTAAGGTCAGTTTAAACTGTTTCTCCGTCTTGGATCCCTTCAAAAATCCAAGCTTGTCTACCTCCTTGCAAAACTCCGTCAGCTGTTCTCTTGTCATTCTGGACCTATTTTTATAATATAAATCTTCAAAACTTTGCTCTTCCTTCATCGTCTGTAAAGTTTCAAATTCATTTTTTCCTATTTCATAACTTTTCTTGTTAATCGAATTAAACAAAAAAAAATTCTCATCTGTAATCTGTTTCAAAAATATATTTTTTCCTAAAGCTATACTTGCCATCTGTACCCTCTTTTTTCCTAAAAAGGATGGGCATCAGGCCCATCCCTTTCGAGCAAATCTACTTTCATTACCACTAACAAACCATTGCAACGAAACAAGCCGTGGTCATGAAAATCATAAGATAATCAACTGCATCTCTCTCTGCAACAGTTACATCCTCAAGTTCGTTAAATTTAAATTCCATTTTCTTCTCCTTTTATAGCGAAATTAATCGCAACACATAACTCCTAAAATTACACCTGCACCGATTGCTCCTACTGCCGCCCAGTCAACTGCTGCGGTTACTTCTTCCAACTCTGCAATCTTGAATTCCATCTTCGGTTTCTCCTTTCTTTCTCTTGTATCTATCTCTTATACTGCTTACGGACAATTATCTGTGTCCAAATAAGATGTAAATAAGATCTAACATTTTGTTTCCCCCCTTTGTTTTTCTCTGTCGTCTCTTGACATGACAAATCATAGTATAACGCAAACACCATTTGTCAAATTCAGATTCAACTGTATGAAACTGGGAGTTTACAACAAGAAGAAACAAATATATTACACTTTACTCCCGAAATGTTCACTTACCACTGCAGCATAATTTGCTTGTTTTGTGATAAACACTATTACCCATCTAAAAAGGGAGCTGTTAAAAACTCCCCTGACAGAAAAATCGCCCAGACCGTGAGGTCTGAGCGATTTTTTGGTATAATTAATTATGCTACTAAATAACAATACCAATAATAATTATACTATGCATCAGTTCTTTACGAAAGATTGAAAAGTTCTGTCGTAATGACATTCGTTACATGTATTTTCTCGATGGCATACAGCCTCTTTGGGGTAAAATCCAGAGTCAACTGTATAAAATCAGGACAGAAACTTATTTTCCCATTTTACTCTAGCATAAGTGTAGCTTTTGCAACAAATTCATTATTTTCACAGGTAAGCTTTAACATCCCGTTATAATACTTTGTTACACGTTCAATATTCATCAAACCATAACCATGGATCTCTTTGTTTTCTTTCGAAGTATCAATACGGTTCTTAGTGATAATAACATTTTTCTTTGTAGGATTACTTACCTCAATACACCACATCTGTTTCCCCAAAACAGAATCAATCAAAATCTTTTTTTCACCGTCCACCTGCGCACAAGCTTCCATGGCATTATCCAACAGATTGGATAATAAAATTACCATATCCACGTCATTAATTTTCTCTGCTGGAATGAATCCATTCATTATAATCTTTGTATTGATTTCTTCTGCCATCTGCGCTTTTGTACTCAATAAGGCATCTGCGATAAAATTGCCTGTATCATATAGTTTCGCTGTTCTTTGATACATGGTTCCCATATTCTCGATGTAGTCAATCGCCTGATGATTCTTCCCATCCTTAATCATGGACTGCAGAGCAAGCATCATGTTCTTTGTATCATGTCGAAACTGTCGAAGTTCCTCATCCTTTTTGTTCAACTCTCCGTAATACTCAGTCAGCTTACCCATTTGTTCCTGCAAAACACTAATGACCACTTCCATGGACGTATTTTTTTCTTTAATCAGAATCATACGCATCACAAGAAAGATAATCAAAAACATGGACATCACAATCAGAAACTTCAGAATATCATGATAGCTCTCAAAACTATCCTCTTTGTACAAAACCGATTCCAAGGTCCCCACCGAATACAACGTAAGAATCATCAAGCCATATTCCCAAGTAGCCATGCTGTCAAACCAAATATTCAGCTTTTTACTGTGTTTAAAGTAATACAGTATTCCCAATATACCACACACTAACACAGCAATGATGATTTCCAACAGATCGTCCATCAGCAACACATCAAAGTTAATTGTAGAAATTTCAGAAAGAATTACGGATATAGAAGTGGATAAAACAGCAATAACCACCTCATAAAAAAAATAAATTGTAGGAATTCTTATAGAAATACCATATTTCATCCACAAAAAAGGCACCATTCTGAAATAAAACGCAAGATAAATCACTGCATAAGAGATTATATAACCGATGTTCTGTTCCTCAGTCTGTGAGAAATGCTTAATTGCGCAATATGCATACGTAACAAACGCACAATAAATCAACCAAAAATAATTATATTTTCTCTCCTTACGTGGTTCTGTCATTTGGAATTTGTCGAAAATCAATCTGGAATTAATATAATCTACTATCCCCCAAACAGTATAACTCACAAACGCTATTAAAACATTCAGCATCCGCTTATCTCCTTTGTACAACCATGAAGTCAGAATATTTATCCAGAAAATCTTTATATTTCGTTCTACTAATTAAGATGCTGTCACCATTATCCAACAAAACATCTGTGTGATTGTAAGAAACCACATGTTTTAAGTTAACCACATAGGATCTATAACAACGATAAAAATATTTCGGATTCAGTCGTTCTTCCACTGTTGCAAGCGTTTCGTGACACTCCATTTCCTCCTTGTCAACCAAATGAATGATACAATACTTCCCATATCCCTCAACATAAGAAATAGACTGTGCCTTAATAAAATGCGTCATGCCATCCACACGCACCGTTAATACTTCTTCCTTTTCTTCCAAGTTAGAAACAAATGCATCGATAGCATCATTAAATTTATCTTCTTCAATAGGTTTTACCAAAAAACGAAAAGTTCCAACCTCGAAGGATTGAAACACAACTCCCGGATAACTGGACAAAAAAATAATTGTTGCATCCACTCCCTTTTCCCGAAGTAACTTTGCAATTGTGATTCCATCCGCCCCGCTCCCTTCAAACTGATAATCCATAAAGATTAAATCATAGGAAATATCGGACGCAATTAACTTTTCGCCAGTATCATATTCATCTATCGAATATTCAAACTCTCTCTGAAATGAGTATTTCAAAATATATTTTTTTGTTTCCGACCTCATAAAATCGGAATCATCACATACTGCAATCTTTACCATTCTGCCCTCTCCAAGAGTTTAATACCAAACACATTCCTCATTACACTAAATTATATAAATTATTAGACAGAATGTCAATTTTTTCAAATTATTGATAGTTTTCACATATTTTCATATAAAACACTGTGAATATTAGATATCCAAGTTCACGGAGTTTCTTGTTAATAAATGCTGTCAATAACACAAAATATCCACCATTTACATTTGTTTTGCATTGCTTTAGTACATCCTTTCTACTACTAGAGCACATTAGGGACTTTCTCCCATTAGAAATGTGTGCCGCATGGCACACATGAAAAAAGCCGCTGCATGAAATCATGCAACAGCTTCTTTTCGTCTGTAACTATCTTTTTATTTTATTTGTATTTTGCTTCATTATGTCTCCGGAAGAAATCCTTTGTCTCCTTTACAACAACACCACTCAACACAAACAACGCGATCATGTTTGGAATTGCCATCAGACCATTGAAGATATCGGCAATCGTCCATACAGCACTTACAGTCATATATGGTCCGATAAATACAGCCAGGATGTAAATCCAGCGATATATTTTTACGTGCTTCATATTTCCACCGCTTAAGTACTCCAGACAACGCTCACTGTAATAATCCCATCCGAGAATCGTTGTGAATGCGAAGAATACCAGACACAGCATCAGAATAAAAGAAGATACCTCTGCCGGGAATGGAAGTCCATTCTGGAATGCATAAGTTGTAACCTGCACACCTTCTAAGCCTTCTACCTGCCATGCACCGGTCAGTACAATGGAAAGTCCGGTAAGTGTACAGATGACAATCGTATCAATAAATGTTCCTGTCATGCTGACAAGGCCCTGACGAACCGGCTCCTTTGTCTGTGCAGCTGCAGCTGCGATTGGTGCACTACCAAGACCTGCCTCGTTTGAGAAGATACCTCTGGCAACACCTTTTTGCATTGCAACGATCATGCTTCCGACCACACCACCGGTAACTGCTCTTGGATTAAATGCAGCCTTTACAATCGTAACGATTGCTGCCGGAACTTCTGTAATATTACAGATAACAAGAATAATAACAAATACCACATAAATAATCGCCATAAACGGTACAATGATCTGGCTGACACTTGCGATTCTCTTTACACCACCGATCAGTACGGCAGCTACACAGAATGCAAGGATCAAGGATGCGATCACAACCGACCATGAATATTCTCCAAGGAATGGAAGGATTTTTACACTGTGCTGATTGTTCGGATCAAAAAATCCATTGACAGCACTGGCAATGCCGTTTACCTGGCTGAATGTTCCAATTCCGAATAAACCTACACACACACCGAAAAATGCGAACAGCTTTGCAAGCCATTTCCATTTTGCACCCATACCACGCTCAATATAATAGAAAGGACCACCAAGACTGTGTCCGTCCTCTGCTACCACACGATACTTCACAGCAAGCAGACCTTCGGAATACTTGGTTGCCATACCAAAGAAAGCCGCTACGATCATCCAGAACAGCGCTCCCGGACCACCTGCACCTACGGCAGTTGCCACTCCGACAATGTTACCGGTACCGATCGTTGCGCTTAACGCGGTACATAGCGCAGCGAAGCTGGTAATCTCTCCCCTGGCTCCTTCTGCCTCTTCCTCATTCTTAATCATCCACTTCAGTGCCAGCGGAAGCTTTCTTACCTGTAAAAGCCCCAGACGCACCGTCAGCAGTAAACCGCCTGCAAGGATCAGCACCATAAGCGGTACACCCCAGACCAGATTGTCCACTGTGGATAGGAAATCATTAATTGCACTCATACTTTTATACCTCTCGTTTCTTTTGTATTGTGTGCATTTTTCAAAACTTCTGGAAAATCGGGAGATTCCCTTGATTGGTTCACAGACAGGAAACTTTGTATTTCTGAATCATTGTTCTGTCTGTATAAATTATCCCATGTATGCAATGCACACATGGGATAGAAGATACGATTTATACTTTGATAAAGATATCTTCTCTGTCCTGTTGCCTGAGAGATTCATACACATCGCGTATGTTGCACCTTCGGCCCCTGGTCATATCCAGGTGTCTCCAGAGAGTCGATCCATTTACAGTTGCACCGGTCAGCCGGCACCTGAGAGTGTTACTCCTTCGGTAGACTTGCGTCGTTTTCCTGCAAACTTCATGTCGAAAATTGCCCTAAAAAACAATATATCGTGTATCAATGTATTTTTCAAGATTTTTTTAGATATTTTTCATAATTTTGTTTACGCAATCATGACTAAGCCACTACATCTTCAAACTGCGAATTGTAAAGGTTTGCATAGAAACCGTTCGCTGCAAGAAGTTCCTCGTGGTTACCCTGTTCAATAATATCGCCATCTTTCATAACAAGAATGAGATCTGCATCACGGATCGTGGAAAGTCTGTGGGCAATAACAAAACTCGTTCTGCCCTTCATCAGATTATCCATCGCTTTCTGAATCTCAATTTCGGTTCTTGTATCGACGGAAGAAGTTGCCTCATCGAGAATGAGAATCTTGTTATCTGCAAGAATCGCTCTTGCAATGGTCAAAAGCTGTTTCTGTCCCTGTGATACGTTGCTGGCATCTTCATTTAACTCCATCTGATACCCACCCGGAAGTGTCTGAATGAAATGATGCGCTCTGGCAGCTTTTGCCGCTGCAATCACTTCCTTATCGGTTGCATCGAGTCTTCCGTAGCGGATATTCTCCATGATGGTTCCTTTAAACAGCCAGGTATCCTGCAATACCATACCAAATGCATCGCGCAGTTCTCTTCGGTTGAAGTCTTTGATATTGTGATCATTCAACAGAATCGCACCACTGTTTACATCATAGAAACGCATGAGCAGTTTTACCATTGTTGTCTTTCCGGCTCCGGTCGGTCCTACGATTGCGATCTTCTGACCCGGCTTTACCTTAGCACTGAAATCATTGATAATAATCTGCTCCGGATTATAACCAAAATGCACATGATCAAAGGTAACTTCGCCTGTGATGGTTGTAATATCTGCCGGATTTTCTACAATCTGTACTTCCTCTTCTTCATTCAGGAATTCAAATACACGCTCCGATGCAGCAGACATCGACTGTACCATATTGATGACCTGTGCAATCTGCTGGATTGGCTGGGTAAAGTTCTTTACATATTGAATGAACGCCTGAATATCACCGATCGTAATTACATTTTTGATTGCAAGTAAACCACCGGTCAAAGCCACGCAGGCATATCCAAGGTTTCCGACAAACATCATGATTGGCTGCATCATACCGGATAAGAACTGGGATTTCCATGCAGAATCATAAAGAATTTTGTTTGTTTTCTCAAACTCATCAATCGTATCTTTCTCGCGGTTAAAAGCCTTGATCACAAGATGTCCTCCATAGACTTCCTCGACCTGACCGTTGATATGTCCCAGATATTCCTGCTGTGCACAGAAGAATTTCTGCGATTTCTTCGTCACGAATCCGATCAGTCCCATAGAAATAGGAAGAATAACCAAAGCGATCAGTGTCATGAGCGGAGAAATGCTCAGCATCATGATCAATACACCAATCAGCGTTGCAACGGAAGTAATAATGGTCGTAATACTTTGGTTCAGTCCCTGTCCTAACGTATCGACATCATTGGTGATACGGGAGAGAACCTCACCGTACGTACGGCTCTCAAAATACTTCATCGGCATGCGATTGATTTTCTCTGAAATTTCTTTTCGCAGCTGATAACATACTTTCTGGGTCACACCTGTCATGATCCAGCCCTGAATAAAGCTGAACAATGCACTGCACAGATACAACCCCAATACAAACAACAGGATGATTCCAATCTTTGTAAAATCGATACTTCCGGTGCCTTTGATTTTATCCATCAGCCCCTCGGATAAAGCGGTTGTCGCTTTACCTAAAATCTTTGGTCCGATTACAGTAAATACGGTAGAGCAGGCTGCACAGATCATAACAATAAAAATGCCGATTTTGTATTTTCCGATATATTGCATCAGCTGCTTAATGGACTTCTTTAAATCTTTCGGTTTTTCGCCCGGCTGCATGCCACGTCCCATCGGACCTCTTCTTCTTGGCTGCTGATGTCTGACTTCCTGATTACTGCTCATTTTCAGCCACCTCACTTTCATTCAGTCCAAGCTCACTTGCAGATAACTGGGATTTTGCAATTTCCTGATATACGCTGCAATTCTTTAACAGTTCCTCGTGTGTTCCTTTTCCTACAATGCGACCGTCATCCAGTACCAGGATCTGTTCTGCATGAAGAATCGTACTGATTCGCTGCGCTACGATAATCACCGTGCTGTCCTTTACATTTTCTGCAAGTGCTTTACGAAGTGCCGCATCTGTTTTCAAATCCAGTGCGGAAAAACTGTCGTCGAAAATAAATATCTTCGGATCTTTTGCAATGGCTCTGGCAATTGCAAGTCGCTGCTTCTGTCCACCGGAAACATTGCTTCCGCCCTGCGCAATCGATGAATCATATTTATCATCTTTTGCCTCGATAAACTCAGTTGCCTGTGCGATTTCTGCTGCTTTTTTGATCTGCTCATCACTTGCATCGTCTTTACCAAAGCGTAAGTTCGATGCGATCGTTCCGGAAAACAATACACCCTTCTGTGGTACAAAACCAATCTCCTCACGCAGATCTGCCATCGTAATATTGCGGATGTCTTTGCCATCCAGTGTGATCTGTCCGCCTGTCACATCATAGAGACGCGGAATCAGGTTGACCAGCGTGGATTTACCGCAACCGGTACTTCCAATGATTGCCGTCGTCTTTCCCGGTTCTGCCACGAAATCAATATCATGTAATACATCTTCCTCTGCCCCCGGATATCTGAAGTTTACATGTTCGAAACGAACAACTCCATCATGTACCGTCAGTTCTTCCGGAGCTTTTGGATCCTGAATGGAAGACTCTGTATGGATAACTTCATCGATACGCTCTGCTGCAACAGCTGCACGCGGAAGCATGATCGACATCATTGTCAGCATCAAAAATGACATAACAATCATCATTGCATAAGTGATAAATGCAGTCATTGCACCGACCTGCATCGTTCCTGCATCAATCTTGTGCGCACCTACCCATACAATTCCTACGGTAAGTACATTCATGATCATCATCATACCAGGCATCATAAATGTCATGACACGGTTTGTAAAAAGCATAGTCTTTGTCAACTCTTTATTCGCACCGTCAAAACGTTCTTCTTCTTTTTTCTCACGGCCAAATGCGCGAATAACGGAAAGTCCTGTAAGAATCTCACGCGAAACCAGGTTGATATTGTCAACCAGCTTCTGCATCAGTTTGAATTTTGGCATAGTCACAGACATCAATACCATGACATAACCAAGAATCACAAGAATTGCCAGAACAATGATCCAGCCCATTCCGGCTCCGGTCTGCATAACTTTGAGCACACCACCGATACCAAGGATCGGTGCATAGGCAACCATACGAAGAAGCAGCACAGATACCATCTGGATCTGCTGAATATCGTTCGTGCTTCGCGTGATTAAGGATGCTGTAGAAAAGCGGTCCATCTCTGCATTGGAAAATCCAACGACCCGTTTGAACACACCATCGCGCAGATTCATACCGATTCCTGCACCAATACGTGATGCAAAGAATCCAACGAGAACCGTAACCAGTCCCATCAGAAGTGCCATGCCGACCATTTTCAGTCCTGCACTGAGCAGATAGGATTTCTGAATCTTATCCGCATTCACACCTGCGTCTTTGTCCGCTGCTACCGCATAGGCAATGCCCATAGATTTCACAAGAGAACTTCCCATCGTATCAATGGTATCCTCCATCGTGTCACGCATGGAAAGAATCTGGTCTTTGTCCATCGCACCGCTTGCCAGCATATTGGCAAATATCGGTCTTACGTCCACACAGTCGACTTTGATTTTGTTTCCATCATCATCCTCTTTCTCCTGCTTGAAACTTTTCAGGTCCACATGCATCATTGCACCGATATCTTCCACACTCATGTCAGCAAAAGCCGATACATCTTTTCCCATCTGCTTTGCGATTGTCTCCTTAAAAGTATCCACTTCCATCGCACGCATCTGGTAATTCATAATGAGCGGAATCGTAAGTTCCTCATCAATATCATTCAGTTCCTTATTGGATAAACCTTTTAACTCATACAGATCATCTTTCTTTTCATAGATGTCTTTCCATGTATTCGTTTCCTTATCCGTCATAATAAACTGTGCCGTATCAAATTCATCTGCAGTCATCTTTTCCGGCACAACATGCCCCACACCATTGTTCTGGATTCCCACATCGATGATATCCGACGTATATGCCGGAAGTGACAGGTCACACCATGCCTGGACGAACAGCAGCGCAATGATAATTATGACTGCTTTCCAGTAGGGAAGCATATTTTTAAAAATCCTACTCATGCTTTCTTTCCTTTCTGTCCTTGATTTTTCTAGCCTCAAGTTCCTTTTCTGCAATACTGTAAATGTTATTCAGGTACAAGATCAGTTGATTCATTTCCTGCTCATCCAACTTTGCCATCACCGTTTTTCCAAAGTCACGCATTTCCCGTTGTACTGCGCTGGTCTGCTTTTTGCCCTCCGCCGTCAGTTCCACGTATGTATTGCGTCGGTCATTTTTGTTGATGGTACGTTCCACGTATCCTTTTTCTTCCAATCCCCTCAGCGTTCTTGAGATTGCTGACGGGAGCATTCTTGCCGTAGAAGCCAGCTCCGAGAGCGTCATCTTGTCATCCTGTCCCTTTTTCATTATCACATTCATTACGATGAAGTCCGCTTTGTTCATGTTTTGCATTATGTCACCGAATTTCAGCTTATGAAACTGATTCATGGCGCGAAACATATCTTCATAAAGTTCGTCTCTGGTTTTCATAGTTACACTCCTTGTTTTTAATCACATAACATTGTTAAGTATTTGCGCGTGTTAAATAATAACACCGGCAAATTACTTCGTCAAGCAATCTGCCGGTGTTTATATTTTTTTCATATTTGAATTAAGCTTTCCAGTATTTTCGTTTCTGTTGTTCGTCCAGCCCACGAATAAACCGGGCTTTATATACCAGAAACTCTTCAAGATCCATCAGGATATGATAGAGCATGGCACGACTTTCCAACGCTTCCATCGTCTGTGGAAGTTCCTCTTTTTTCATTTCATTACAAATACGTGCAAGTTCTTCTGACTGCGATTCCGGATGATTATATTCCACAACATAAGGAATCAGATAACGGATATATTCCGAAATCACCGCCGCCTCTTTGGGCATTGTACGTATTTTTTTCATCTCATAATGCAGATTATGCAATACCTGGCACTGATCATAACGCATTTCAAAATAAGAAATGTAATATAACGGATGCGAAGGAAAGGTATTGTTCTGATATTCATACGCCTCATGCACATACTCCTGTAATTCCTGTTCCAGTGCACAAATCTCATCCCACACACTTCTTTCCTGTGGACAGTTTGCAAGATAATCCGCCAGAATTTCGAGAATTTCCTGCAAACGTTTCTCTGCCCGCCGCATATGGGTAATCAGGGATTTGCGGTTAATGGCGTTTGCATGATAGAGATTCATCAGAATGGCTATAACAATCCCGATCATGACCAGACCAAATTCATTCCATACTGCATGATCTAAATTTTTATCGGATAATAAGTGTGCAGCAATCACGGCATTGACCGAAGTCGTTGCCCGCCAGCCGGATATCTCCGCGATAAATACCACTGTGGCCAGTAGAATTCCGTACGCAACCCATGGATTGGGAATAAATGTAAATACCGCCCATGCCAATACGACGGTCTGGAGGAAGGTAACGATACGGAGTCCTGCCAGCCGCAGGGATTCCCACTTGGATGTCATCACGGTAAGCAGTGTAATGGTTCCCGCCGATGCTGCATAATCCAGCTGCAGATGCTGCGCCAGATACACCGCAGCACTGCAGCCGATTCCTATTTTGATGGACAAAAGCAGACTTTTTCTGAATTTATCCATACACGCTATTTAATAAATCCAACCTGTTTGCTGATTTTTTCGTATACCGCATCCTTGCGCTCATTAAAGGTTACTTTGTTCTTTTCAAACATATTGTTTCCTTCGGTATCAATGGATACGATGAGTGGTCCGAACTCTTTTACACGGCAGTTCCAAAGTGTCTCCGGCATACCAAGATCACGCCACTCGGCACGAACGATTTCTTCTACTTCAGTGGCTGCAACAACTGCATTTCCAGCCGGAAATACGCAGTGGATTGCTCCGAACTCTTTGCATGCACGTTCTGTGTTTTCTTTCATTCCGCCTTTTCCAATGATGACTTTTACTCCTGTCTCTTTTACAAATTCATACTCGAATTTTTCCATACGCATACTGGTGGTTGGTCCGACAGATACCATCTCAAACTTATCATTTTCCAAAGGACGGATAATTGGTCCTGCATGGAAAATCGCATTGTTTCTTACATCGACCGGAAGTTCTCTTCCTTCTTCAACCAGTCGTCTGTGTGCCACATCACGGCAGGTTGTCATGCTTCCATCAAGATATACGATATCTCCAACTTTAATGTCTTTTAAATCTTCTGTGGATACCGGTGTAATCAGTACCTTTTTTCCATTTCTCATCTCTACCATTATAAAGTCACCTCCGAATGTGTTGTAATTGTATAGTTCAAATCTTTGTCAAAGACAATGTGTCCTCTTCTATGGCTCCAGCATCCGACATTTACAGCAACACCGATTGCAGATGGATGTCTTGCCGTGTTTTCAATATTTACACCCATAACGGAATACTTACCACCCATACCCTGTGGTCCAAGGCCGATCTCGTTGATTCCATCCTCAAGCAGCTTCTCCATTTTTGCAGCACGCTCGTTCTCATTGTGGGAACCGATTGGACGCATCAGTGCTTTCTTGGAAAGTAATGCGGCAGTCTCTACAGAAGTTGCAACACCGACACCGACAAGAAGTGGTGGGCATGCATTCAATCCGTAGCTTGTCATAACATCCAGCACGAATTTGGTTACACCTTCATAACCTTCACCTGGCATGAGAACCATTGCTTTTCCCGGCAATGTACATCCGCCACCTGCCATGTATGTGTAAATTTCACATTCATCACTGTCCGGAACGATATCCCAGAATACGGTAGGTGTGCCTTTTCCGACATTTTTTCCTGTATTATATTCATCAAAAGTCTCTACGCTGTTGTGTCGAAGCGGTGCCTCAAAGGTCGCCTGTACAACGGCTTCCTTTAACAGTGCTTCCAGTTCTCCGATAAGTGGGAATTTTGTTCCACATTTTACCCAGAACTGCAATACTCCGGTATCCTGACAGCTTGGACGGTTCAATTCCACTGCCAGCTTCTGATTCTCAAACATTGTGTTATAAATGGTTTTTGAAAGCGGGCTGTCTTCCTGATCCCGCAGTTCCTGTAATTTTGCGATTACATCATCCGGCAGCTTTTTTGCTGTATAAGCAATGAATTTTGCCATGTAATCTGTGAGTTTTTTTACCTGTTCTTCCTTTGTCATAACGACGCCTCCTTAGTGTAATGTTTTCCAATTTGCTGCCAACCACGTATTACGGATAAAACGGATACATGATCGGTAAAAGTATCATACTTACGACTGTGGATACGAGAATTAGGGGAATGCCCGCTTTCGCGTAATCCTTAAATGTATATCCGCCGGCTGTAATTACCATTGTGTTTGCCGGCATTCCAATCGGTGTTGCATATGCGCAGGAACCACCGATCACACATGCCATCAATACGGCACTTGGATCTGCTCCCATTCCTTTTGCAATCGATACACAGATTGGAACCATCAATGCTGTTGTTGCGGTATTGCTCATGAAATTTGTGAGCACACAACAAAGCATAAATACAACAAATGTAAATAAATATGGTGATGGATGATCTCCTAAAAGACCAACAACTTTCGTTGCGATCATCTCTCCTGCTCCGGATTCTTCCAAAGCCGAAGCCAGTGAAAGAGTTCCTCCGAAAAGGAAAATTGTTTTCAAATCAATGGACTGTAAAGCCTGCTTTTCCGTGATTACTCCTGTAAGAATCAGTGCAACAGCGCCCATCGCACCTGCCACACAAAGCTTGATTCCAATAGCATCCTCGAAAATCATGCCAATCAGTGTAATAATCAGAATGATCAGTGAAAGCCACTGTTTCCATTTTGGAACATTACTGAAATCTTTTGTCTCATCAAAAACCACATCATCATTCGGCTTTGCATCCGGCAATAATTTGTAACCGATTAATGCGAAGAAGAAAATGCCAACAATGAGAATCGGAATACCAACTTTTGCATATTCAAAAAATCCAAATGATTTTCCCATGCCTTCCATCGCTGACTGGGCGATCATGTTTCCCGGTGCTCCGATCAGTGAAAGGTTTCCTCCCATTGCTGCTGCAAATACCAGCGGCATCAACAGGCGTGATCTCGAATATCCGGATTTTGCTGCAATACCGATTACAACCGGAATAAGAATGGCTGCTGTACCTGTATTGGAAAGGAAGCCACTCATAACTCCCACAATAACCATGATTGCAACGATCAACTGCCGCTCAGATTTTGCAAAATGCGTTACCAGACCACCGATCCGGTTCGCCATACCTGTTTCGAACAATGCACCACCCACAATAAACATCGAAACAAATAAAATCACATTGCTGTCAATGAAACCGGAAAAAGCAACTTTCCAGTCCAGCACCCCGGTAACAACCAGCCCCACACATACAATCATCGATGTCAGTCCTAATGGAATCTTCTCCCACACAAACATAATGACTGCAAACAACAGAAATAATAATGTAATCGTTGCCTGACTCATAAAACACCTCCGTACTCTCTTCCCTTACTCCTAAGTTCATTATCTTTGATATTTGATAATGTATCCAATTTCTAATTGTAGTATAGTAAAAGCTGCTGACATTGTCAACAGCTTTTGTTCTTTTTGTAAAATATGGATATTTACTTTTCGTTTTTTTATGCAATATGCCGAACAACGATTAATTGTAATACGTCAGCATATCATCCCTGCTCCGCATAATATGTGCATACATCGCATCATACGAAGCCTGCCGGTCTCTTTTCTGTAATGCCTGGTAAATCTGCTCATGCTCCTTATAGGAAATCTTTGCATACTCTTCCTCTGTGACCATATTTCCCATGGACAGCCCATTCCACAATTCACTGACCATATTCTCCATCTTCTGATTTCCACTCATGTGCCAGATTTCACTGTGAAACGCCCGGTTGTTGTCCGCATATCCCGCATATTCTTTCGTCTCAATCATACGCTGCGCATCTTTCATGATATCCTCCAGGGTGCTCAGATCTGCCTCATTCTCGCAGGCAAGCTGTGCACAGGAAGATTCTAAAATAGCCCGTAACTGATAATGATCACGTATGTATGTATCCGTTATTCCAAGTACGATGGCACCTTTGTTCTGTCTTAATTTTATAAGTCCATCCCAGTCAAGAATCTGAAATGCCTCACGCACCGGCGTGATGGAAACATTTAACTGTGTGGCGATACTCTCTAAAGAAAGTACTTCTCCCTCTTTCAGTTTGCGTGACAAAATCGCTTTCCGCAGTTCCGAAGCAACTTTCTGTTTTGCCGACGGCATAACAATTGGTTTAAGCAGACTCATAATTTTTCTTCCTTTCCGCGATTACAGTTTCTGCAAGTATAAGGTAATGTTCATTCAACAGACTCTCTCCTTCCGTAGCCCACTTCTGCAATACGTTGTGCATTGTATAGGTACTTTGTGGCTTCTTTTTTTCTGCAAACTGTACATAATAATTTACAGCATTGGTCAAAAGCGTCTGTACATACAGATTGGCAGTCCTTTGAATGATCATCCGGTGAATTTCCATATCCGGTCGAATACCCTCATACTCCTGCAACGCCGCAACTCCTCTTTCGCTCACCATCGCATCTATCGCATTCTTTTCCATCGCCGCTATCATCGCATAAGTTTCCCTTACATGCACATCATCCAGATCTGCTGTCACAATATGCCTTGTCACCAGTCTTTTTGCAAGTCCCTGTGTTTCCAAAAGCTGCAAAGCCTCACGCACCGGTATCCTTGAAACTTCCAGCATCTTTGCCAGTTCTTCCTGTCGCAGCTTTGTCCCGCTTTCTATCTGACCGGAAAGAATCAGTTCTGCAATCTGAAATGCAATTGCCTCACTCAGCCTTCCTGAACTCATTTGTTCCATGAAAATAACCCCTCTTACAACCTTGTCCTCTCCTGATTCTCTGTCAGCGAACCCGTCGATCAATTCCTGTTCGTTTATAATAAGCTTCCTTATCTTTGTACATCCACATCTCAGCTTCCGTCATCACCTCATCAAGACTGGCTGACGCATCCGGCTTCCAGACATAACCGATAGCCATTGTCACATTTGCCTCTGCCATATAAGACCGCAAGTCACTTATCTTTTCTTTGAGCATTTTTTTTGTCATTTCCGGACACAGAACAAGAAGCTCATCACCACCAATTCTGAAAAGCCCGTTGTTCTGATCCCCAAATGCATTTTTCAGGCATTCACTGGCATCCACAATAAATTTATCACCAGCAATATGTCCCTGACTGTCATTCACACGTTTCAGTCCTGTAATATCACAAAATACAACACCTATGCTCCTACGACTGTCCACTTGTGTCGCGTAGTCTTCCAATGCGAAACGATTTCCAAGTTTCGTCAACTGGTCATGGAAACTGATTTCCTGTAATTTGCGCACAAGATTTCTTTGTTTCATTGATGATACGAAAAAATATCCTGTCATCTGTAACATACTCTGCGTGTATTCAAAGGAAATATTTTCTGCAATATTATCCAGACCAAAAAAAGCAATCACTTTGCCATTGTCATATAACGGAACCACCACCAGCGAATGAATGCTTTGTTTCTCCAATACTTCATAAAGGATCGGATCTTTTTCCCTGATATCCTCCAGTTGATGAATGACCACACACCGGTTATCCTGAAACTTTTTGTACCAATGCGCGCACACTTCCGGTGGAAGATTCTGAAGTTCTTCTTTCTCCGGGACAACTCCATCCGCCACCCACTCATAGGTATTATTATCATATCCTCTTTCATCCTTTTCAAAGATGTAGGTACGATCGCCATGTAAAGTTTTTCCCAGATATTCCAACATAACTTCAATGGACTGGTCCGGTGTCGGCGCAAGCAATGCGATACGAAGTCCCTCATTAATGAGTGTTTCCAGATTCTGAAAATTCTCGATCACATTTCCCTGCCGGACTTCCTCTCCCACATCCATAGCCATTTCTATACGATAATCTTTACCTGTTTTCTCATCATGTAGCAGCGTATCTTTAAGTAACAGATATTTTTTCAGAATAGGATTATAATAACGCCATTCCTGAAAATGCTCCGGTTGCAGTATTTTGTTGTTGCACATTTTACATGGCATGGATGAATTCTGTAGTACCTGATAACATTTCTTTCCTTTGATCTGTTCTAATGAATGATATCCATAAGTTTCCATTGTCTTACGATTCATATAAATCAGCTCATTGGTTTTTACATCAGTAACATACACATATTCATCGAGATTTTCAAAAAATTCCCATACCTTTTTCATCACATCCGGTTCCTTTTAATACTTACGTTTTAAGAAACTGCACCAATCAGTTCTTTGATATCATTGACATGATATTTCTTCATATATTCCCCGATACCGGCTACAATCTTCTCCGTCACAGTCGGATCTGTGAAATTTGCAGTACCAACCGATACTGCTGTGGCTCCTGCAAGAATCATTTCAATTGCATCATCCGCATTCATGATACCACCCATTCCAATAATCGGGACATTGACTGCCTTTGCAGTCTGGTACACCATACGTACGGCAACCGGATGAATGGCCGGGCCTGACATGCCACCTGTCTGGTTTGCCAAAACAAATTTACGGCGATTGACATCAATCTTCATTCCGGTAATGGTATTAATCAGTGATAATGCATCTGCACCGCCTGCTTCTGCTGCACGCGCCATCTCTGTAATGTCCGTAACATTCGGACTCAGTTTCATGATCACCGGCTGCTTTGCATGACGCTTCATTTCTTTTGTAATCGCCTCTACGGCTTTTGGATCCTGTCCGAATGCGATACCGCCTTCTTTTACGTTTGGGCAGGAAATATTGATTTCAAGTAAATCGACCGGCTCATCAGCAAGTCTTTCCACAACTGCTACATATTCTTCGGTAGAATGTCCACATACATTGACAATAATCTTTGTATCATATTGTTTTAAAAACGGAATATCACGTTTGCAGAACAATTCAATTCCCGGATTCTGCAGTCCGACCGCGTTGAGCATTCCGCCGTACACCTCTGCAACACGTGGTGTTGGATTACCTGCCCATGGCACATTTGCCACTCCTTTTGTCGTGACTGCTCCAAGCTTATTTAAATCTGCAAATTCACTGTACTCCGCACCTGAACCAAATGTTCCGGAAGCAACCGTCACCGGATTCTTCCATTCAACTCCGGCTATATTCACTGACATATTCATTACAGTTCTACCTCCTTTGCATTAAATACAGGTCCCTCTTTGCAGATACGTTTGTTCTTCACATTTGAATGTGCATCTTTTTCCGTAGAATTACATACACAGGCAAGACAAGCTCCGATTCCGCATGCCATACGCTCCTCCATGGAAACATAACATGTCATGTTCTGTTCTTCGGCATATGCTTTCAGGGCACGCAGCATCGGTGTCGGGCCACATGCATAGATAACATCCGCATCCAGATGGTTTTCGCGAATTGCATCCAATACATTTCCTTTGGTTCCAACACTGCCATCCTCAGTTGCCACAAAGCTTTCACCCTGTTCTTTAAATTCATCCAGAAGAAAAGTTCCGGCATCACGATATCCCATCACAATCTGGAAATTTTCTCCGGCATCTTTCATTTCCTTTGCCAGCTGTAACATTGGCGGTACGCCGATACCTCCACCAATCAGAAATGTTTTCCTGCCTTTTTCCACCGTAAATCCATTGCCCAGCGGTCCCATAATTTTCATGGTATCTCCCGCCTGAAGTCTGGAAAACTCTTCGGTTCCGGTATGTTCCCCGGTCACGCGGTAAACCAGGCGCAATGTACCTGCTTTGCGGTCAATTCCGCACAGACTGATTGGACGAGGTAAAAGCTTGCTTGCATCGTTACTGTATACCGAAACAAACTGTCCGGCTTTCGCTGCCGCTGCAATCTCCTTTGTCTGAATGGTTAAATCATATATTCCCGTACCGATCTGTTTTTGTGAGACAACGGTCACGGTCTCCTGAAACTTTTCGCTCATTTTTCTCTCCTGCATTCTGCTTCCAATATAAATGTTCCCACGGTTAGATTACTTAGATGCCAAAGCTCCTGCAATATCTGCGATCATATCTTCAACCGCCATACGGGATGCATCTGCAAAGTTCTCCGGTGTGATTCCCTGCTCTTTGTATTTATCCTGCTTATAAGCTGCAATAATACCACGGGAAGAATTGATAATTGCTCCTAATCCATCTTCGTTAAAGAAATGAACCAGATCCTTACCCTTTCCGCCCTGTGCGCCGTAACCCGGAACAAGGATAAATGACTTTGGCATGATCTTACGAAGGATCTTACCCTGCTCCGGATAAGTTGCTCCGACAACTGCTCCGACATAACTATAAGACTCTCCCATACACTCACTTCCCCACTCAGCAACTTTCTCGCCTACGATTTCATACAGCGGGCGGCCGTCGATCAGACGATCCTGGAACTCGCCACTGGACGGATTAGATGTCTTGACAAGAATGAAGATACCTTTATTTTCTTCCTTACATACATCAACGAACGGCTTGATACCATCGGTTCCAAGATATGGATTTACGGTTGCAAAATCCTCATTAAACGTAGAGTAGCTCTTGCTTCCAATCTGTACTTTTCCAAGGTGGCCGGTTGCATAAGCGGCAGATGTCGATCCGATGTCTCCACGCTTTACATCACCGATGACAACCAAATCCTTTTCGTGACAGTAATCTACCGTCTTCTGAAATGCCTTTACACCTTCGATACCAAACTGCTCATACATAGCGATCTGTGGCTTTACGGCCGGAATCAGATCATAAGTTGCATCTACGATTGCCTTGTTATACTGCCAGATAGCTTCTGCTGCACCTGCCGGTGTCTCACCGAACTCTGCAAATGCAGCTTTTTGAATATGCTCCGGTACATAGGAAAGCATCGGGTCTAATCCTACAACGATCGGTGCATTGGTTTCCTTGATTTTGTCTACTAATTTGTTAATCATGTCTTTTTCCTCTTATCTTTTATTTTGTTTTATTCTTAATTTCATTAAATACTACATTTCCATCACAGATCGTGCATTTGACACGTCCGGTCACTTTTCTTCCGTGGAACGGTGTGTTTCTTCCCTTCGATGCAAATTTATTCTTGTCAATCGTATAAGTTTCCTTCGGGTCAAAAATTACGATATCCGCCTTCTTTCCCGGCTGAATATCACCTTTGTCGATTCCTACGATCTTTGCAGGATTGTAACTCATCTTCTCAGCCATCTGCATCGGTGTCAGATATCCGCCCAATACAAGTTCCGAATAAGTCAGACATGCAGCCGTCTCCAATCCAACAATGCCAAAAGGCGCTTTCTTCATGGATGTATTCTTGTCATCAAATGTATGTGGTGCATGGTCTGTAGAAATCACATCCATAATGTTGTCACGCAGACCTTCCTTTAATGCTTCCACATCTTCTTTGGTACGAAGCGGTGGATTCATCTTGTAGTTCGTATCTGCATCGGTTTCTTTTGGAATCAGAATACCCGCTTCAATCTGTGGCACATATTCCGTAATATCATCGGATGTAAGTGTAAAATGATGCGGACAAACCTCTGCAGAAACATGAAGTCCCTCTTCTTTTGCAATCCGTACCATCTCTACAGAATCTTTTGTGGAACAATGGCACAAATGCAGCTGTGCACCGGTATCTTTACTGAGCACAATATCTCTCGCGATAATGACATCCTCCACGGAATTCGTGATACCCGGCATACCAAGTTCTTTTGCCTTGGCATCCGCATTCATTACCCCTCCGTGTACCATATTAATGTCCTCACAGTGTGCCAGTACAGGAATATGATATTTTGCTGCCTCAAGCATTCCCTCGCGGTACACTTCTGCATTCATAACCGATTTACCATCTTCACTGATTGCAGGGATTCCGGCTTCTACCATTCCCTTGATATCAGCAAGCTCCTTGCCCATCTGTCCCTTGGTGACAGCTCCAACCTGTAATACATGGATGCAGTTACCTGCTTTTGCTTTGTTGTGTACATAATTTACAACATCCGGATTATCGACAACCGGTTTTGTATTCGGCATCGTCAGGACCGTCGTATATCCACCGTGAGCCGCTGCTTCCATTCCGGTATAAATATCTTCTTTCTGCTCAAAGCCTGGATCACGGAAATGCACATGCATATCAATGAATCCCGGCATAACATAACAGCCGCTTGCGTCTAATACACGATCTGCTTTTTCTTCTATGTTCTTTTTCATTTCTACAACCTTGTCTTCTTCGATCAACACATCGGCTTCTTCTTCCATCTGTGTTGCCGGATTGATGACGCGGCCGCCTTTTATCAATATTGACATCTGATAAATCCTTTCTATTTATATTTTATCGTTTTGTTGTTGCTTTCTTTACATCAGAAAGTGCTCCTGCCACGGATTTCTTTCCATTCGTCTTGCAGGCGCGTACTTTATAATAATAAGTCTTTCCTTTGGAAAGTTTTTTATCGGTATAATGTTTTCCTTTTACGATTGTAACTTTTTTGTAGGTTCCCTTCTCTGAAGTTGCACGATATACTTCGTAAGTCTTTGCGGAAGCTACTTTACTCCAGGAAATGCGCATACTGGTTTTTCCAGCTTTCGCACGCACCGACTTTACTTTTCCGATGCTTGTTCCTGTCTTATCCGTGTATGCTTTAATGCAGAGATTTCCAATGCCTGTGTATTCTGACAAATCTGCCAGATCTCTCCATGATCCGTTGCTATAAACAAAACTCTGCCCATAATCGGAAAAAGCAGTAATTGACAGATGCTGATTTTTTCCGGAGCACTCCATATCCACACCTTTATTCTTTTTATTGAATTCTACTACAACTGCATATTTCGTACCCTTGGGAATAGATACTGCTTTCTTCAACGGAATCGTATAGACTCCGGCATAGCTTGTCTTACCGGTAACTTTGGCTGCAAGAATACCACTTGTCGGTTTCTTTGCACTAGCAATATTGGTGTAAATCTTAATTGTATATGGAACATTTGCATCCTGCATCATGGAGATGGACACAGCTCTCAGTTGCTGATTTGCAGATCCTTTTACCCAAAATACATTGGCCTCTTTCGGATAGGACTTTACCTTATATGCATAGACGGCTCCATCATACTGATAATTGTAATCGTAATTATCCCCCGGTTCAAAATCAAAAACCCAAGCTGCATCCTCCAGACCGGCATCCTCATACGACATCCAGAAATAGCTGTAATAACTGTTGTCTGACAAATCCGACCACGAATTACGAACCAGCCATGCTCCATTTTTCTTTGCCGGGTATTTGAAAGCAGATGCCGGAAAATTGTCATCCCATCCCACAACAATTGCCTGGTGATCTACTGTCGCCTTTTTGTCACAACGGTATGTTGCAACCATCCCCCCTTCCGGACCATAATAGGCCATCTGGTCATAAACGTTTTTATCTCCTGCCTTAAACCCAATGCTCGCCGCTCCATGTGCAATAATTGCTTTCTTCACCGAAGAAGGATTTTTATGAATATTCATCAGATATACATTCTGTAAATGCGCTACATCTTTTTGATATGCAAGACTGTCAGATATAGTTCTCGTGACATTTGTATAGGGAGCATCCGATTCCCTGACCAGTCCCTTCCACTGCATCAAAGCGCGTGATAAATAGTACATATTGCCACCACTCGACATATAATTTCCGGATAACAGCGACACATCATCTGCAAGCATTCCCCCGAACGCATCATCCACCGAATGATAGGTGAAATAAGCAGCCTGCAGCTCACTCAAATCAATGCTTTTGTCCGCAACCTTGTCATCCGTAATCAGATCAAACTCTGCCAGTCCGACACCACTGAAAGCCCAACAGGTATTGTAATTCCCCTGCGAACGTGTTGCAGGATACAATGTATGAAGCTCCGCCGTTGTGTTATGATATGCAGATGGAACCTGAGCTGTTCCTCTCATGCCATCCGAAGAAATATTCTCCTCGACCGCAGGCACCTCTGCATCATAAATATCAAGGGTTCGGCTTTCGATTTCACTTGCCTGCACCTGTGTTGTTCCTGCAAGATTTCCAGCAAACACAATGGCTGCAAGCATAACAGGTATTAATTTTTTCATTCTATTTTTCATAGCATACCTCATTCGTACCTTATAGCAATGTACAATTAAGAATATTATATGATTTTTTTATAAAGCATGTCAACAAAATTGCCATAAAAAAAGCCGAGCACACAAAGTGTTCGACTTTCCTTATGATTTTATTTTGCAGCAATGACATCTGCCATATCATAATGTCCTGCACCTTTTCCGTTTAAGAACTTCGCTGCCTCTACTGCGCCCTTGGCAAATACGGCCTTAGAGTATGCTGTATGCTTGAATTCGATCACTTCATCCTGACCGGCGAAAATCACTTCATGCTCACCGACGATGTTGCCGCCACGGACTGCAGAGATACCGATTTCATACTTGTCTCTCTTCTTGCGCTCCTGGCTTCTGTCATACTTGTAAGTATAAGCATCCTCCAGTGCATCGTTCATGGAATCCGCAAGTGCAAGTGCCGTACCGCTTGGTGCATCTAATTTCTGATTATGATGCTTCTCTACGATCTCCATATCAAATCCTGCCGGTGCAAATACCGTTGCCGCCTTCTTGAGAAGTTCCATCAAAGTGTTGATTCCCAATGACATATTTGCAGACTTAAGAATTGCAACTTTCTCATATGCCTGCTCGACTTTCTGTAACTGTTCCTCAGAAAGTCCTGTCGTGCACAATACAACCGGAATCTGCTTCTCCACACAGTAATCTACCAGTGTATCCACTGCCTTTGCATTGGAAAAATCAATAATTACATCTGCATCTACTGTACATTCTGCAAGGCTTGCAAATACCGGATACGTATTTTTAATACCATCATACATATCGATTCCTGCAACAATTTCAATATCCGGATCCTGGGCACAGATCTGTGTAATGCACTGTCCCATCTTTCCGTTACAGCCATTCATAATCGCTCTTGTCATTTTCGTCTCTTATCCTTTCGTTCACCGGACATCATCCGATACTTTTCTTATTTCAATAAACCGTAGTTCTTCATTACTTCTGCAAGTTTTGCGGCATTAGTCTCGCCCATCTCACAAAGTGGGGAACGAAGTGGTCCAACTTCCATGCCCATCAGATTCAATGCCTTCTTAACCGGGATTGGATTTACTTCTGAGAATAATGCATCTACCAGTGGAAGTCCCTCTAACTGAATCTTTCTTGCTGTCTCAATGTCGCCCTTGAAAAAGCTGTCACACATCTGATGAACTTTTGCAGGTGCTACGTTACTCCATACAGAGATCACACCGACTGCACCGATAGATAACAACGGAACAACCAGTCCGTCCTCTCCGGAATACATATCGATCTTGCCATCGGTAAGTGCCATTGTTTTGCTTGCCTGTGCCATATTACCGGTAGCTTCTTTTAATCCCACGATGTTCTCTTTTGCAGCAAACAGTGTTGCAACGGTCTCCGGAAGAAGATTACATCCGGTTCTTCCCGGTACATTGTACATGATGATCGGGCATTTTGTGCTGTCTGCGATCTGTGAATAGTGGCTAATCAGTCCGGCCTGTGTTGCCTTGTTGTAATATGGCGTTACGATCAGTAATCCGTCTACACCGTCCTCTTCTGCTTCCTGTGACAGCTGGATTGCTGTGCGTGTGCAGTTCGAACCGGTTCCAGCAACAACCGGAACACGGTGTTTTGTAAACTCAACAGCAGCCTTGATAACGTCGCGATGCTCCTCCATGGTAAGTGTAGAACTCTCACCTGTTGTGCCTGCGATAACAATTGCATCCGTACCTGCATCAATCTGCTGATTGATCAGCTCCTCTAACTTGTCATAATTTACATCCTGATTGTCTTTCATTGGTGTAACGATTGCAACACCAGCGCCTTTAAATATTGCCATTTGTTCTCCCTTCCATAAAAAAACCAGCTCGCACCTGAGCTGGTCTAATCTACATTGTTGTATATTATAGATTCGATAGCTCTCCAACTTTGTATGTTGACAGTCATATGGTTCTTTACCATATGCCCAGAAATAAAAGTACAGCCCTTTTATCTCTTCGGCGCTCGCCCCTTTCCTCTGTGTTCGCCTGTGTCTGTCACATCCCACAGAATACTCATAGCTTGCGCGACCTCTATCTGAGTTATTTGCTTCTTTTCTGATAATAGCACCATGTGTACTATTCGTCAATCCTTATTTTTTCCGGTGCGATATTATAGATCTCATCCGCATAAGGACGGATACTGTCCTCAAGGACACGTCCGGTGCAGATAAGCGTCATATCATCCGGTTTATTTTCAAACAGTTCCTGCATTTCCTGTGGCGCAACTACCTTCTCATCAATCACACCCAGCACCTCATCAAGAATCAGCATATCACAGGCGGCTGTCGTTACAACCTTCTTTCCATAGTTGAATCCGTTTCGCAGATTCATTGCCTCCTCCTGCTGCTCCTGCTCCGACAGCTCTTCAAAACTTTCATCGGATTTTGCGAATCGAAAAATCTTGATTTCCGGCTCAAGACGATTCAAAAAAGCCAGTTCATTCTCATTTTTCCCTTTTAAAAATTGGATGATAATCACACTTTTGCCTTCGCTTGCACAACGGATTGCATTACCGATTGCAGCGGTTGACTTGCCGTGGCCCTCACCATAATAAATCTGTATAATACCTTCGTTCATAATTGCCTCCAAAATAAAACCGAAGCCCTTTTCGTATCTCCGATTTACTTTCACGCCTTATACAAAGAATCTTAAGTAAGATACCACAAACAGGTCAAATAATCAAGTGTGCCTCTTTTTTTGCAGTTTTTACGACTCCAGAAATTCGATTTTGCTCACAGAGACTTCATAAGCAACCCTCTGTTCTACTTCTGTCTCACTAAGCTTTTTTACGTACTCACGACTTTGGATTCTTCCCCAGATCTGCACGTGGCTGCCCACTTCAAATCCTGCTGCAAAACGCGCATTTCTTCCCCAACAGATACACGGAATATAATCTGATTTTCCATAAGACCGGTTGACTGCTACAAGCAGATCCGCAATCTCTCTTCCAAGTGGAGTCTTCCTGTAAACGCTGTCTTTGCAAATAAAGCCATCAAGAAAAATCTGGTTCGTCTCATGATCCTCTTCCGGTGCCTCCACAAGTTCAAACTCTCTCGCAAATACAGAAAGTACAAGACGGTTTTTGTGCTCCTCATGTCGATTAAAGGATCGGAACTGTCCGGTCACATACACATACTGACCATTGCAGTCGGATTTTACATCAATCAGACGCTCCGATACCATGACCGGTATGTAATCTACAAAGTTGGACAAGCGGTTTACTGATACTTCTACCATATAAAAGCCTTCCCCATACACTTCGTGACTAAACACAAAATCCGATACAATTTCTCCTATAATCGTTACCTGGTTGTTTTCAAACATTTTATCTGCCATGAATTTTCTCCCTTCCTTTTGTGGAAATATTTGTTAGGGTTATGTTTTACCATTTATTCATTGCAAGAAATCATCAAAGTATGTCGATAAAAAAACAGATGTGAACAGCAACATTTTTCGCCATATTTTTCACTAAACATAGAAGAAACTCTTGCGAAAATGCATTTTTATGATAAAATGGTACAGGTTATAATACACAAAGAGATATGTATAATAGAAAAGAAGGTAAATTATGGTAACAACAAGAGATGATATTCGTAATATAGCAATTATCGCCCATGTCGATCATGGTAAAACGACTCTGGTTGATGAATTGTTAAAACAAAGCGGTGTGTTCCGTGCCAATCAGGAAGTGCAGGAGCGCGTCATGGACTCTAACGATATCGAGCGTGAGCGTGGTATCACTATCTTGTCCAAAAATACTGCCGTATTTTATAAGGATACAAAAATCAACATCATAGATACTCCAGGACATGCCGATTTCGGTGGTGAGGTTGAGCGAGTTCTCAAGATGGTAAATGGTGTTGTTCTCGTGGTAGATGCGTTCGAAGGAACCATGCCACAGACAAAATTCGTACTGATGAAGGCACTGGCTTTGAATCTGCCGGTTATTGTCTGCATCAACAAAATTGACCGTCCGGAAGCCAGACCTGCCGAAGTTATCGATGAAGTATTAGAGCTTTTCATGGATCTGGATGCTTCCGACGAGCAGCTTGACTGCCCATTTATTTATGCATCCGCAAGAGACGGATACGCAATGTACAACCTCGATGATGAGAAGAAAGATATGACACCTCTCTTCGAGACGATTGTAAACTACATTCCTGCACCAACCGGTGATCCGGATGCCAGCACACAGGTACTGATCAGTACGATCGATTACAATGAGTATGTCGGACGTATCGGTATCGGTAAAGTAGACAACGGTTCCCTGAAAGTCAATCAGGAAGCAGTCGTTGTCAACCATCACGATCCTGACAAGCTTGAAAAAGTCCGCATCAGCAAACTCTATGAGTTCGACGGATTAAATAAAGTAGATGTCACAGAAGCAAAGATCGGTTCGATCGTAGCAATCTCCGGTATTGCAGACATCCACATCGGAGACACCATCTGTTCACCGGAAAATCCACAGGCGATTCCGTTCCAGAAGATTTCCGAACCAACCATTTCCATGAACTTTATCGTAAATGACAGTCCTCTCGCCGGACAGGAAGGAAAATATGTCACTTCCCGTCATATCCGTGACAGACTGTTCCGCGAATTGAATACCGACGTGTCACTTCGTGTCGAAGAGACGGACAGCCCGGACAGCCTGAAAGTTTCCGGCCGTGGTGAGCTTCACTTATCCGTTCTGATCGAGAACATGCGCCGTGAAGGTTATGAGTTTGCAGTCAGCAAAGCTGAGGTTCTCTATCATTATGATGAGAATGGTAAGAAACTTGAGCCAATGGAGCTTGCCTATGTTGATGTTCCGGACGAATTTACCGGAGCTGTCATCTCCAAGCTGCAGCAGCGTAAAGGTGAACTTCAGAATATGGGTTCTATCGCCGGCGGCTATACACGATTAGAGTTTAAGATTCCATCCCGTGGTCTCATCGGTTATCGTGGTGAGTTCATGACCGATACAAAGGGAAATGGTATCATCAATACAATGTTCGATGGCTATGAGCCATTCCGTGGAGAGATTGCTTACCGTTCCACCGGTTCTCTCATTGCTTTCGAAACTGGAGAATCTGTAACTTATGGTCTGTTCTCCGCTCAGGAGCGTGGTACTCTCTTCATCGGACCTGGTGAAAAGGTTTACTCCGGTATGATCATCGGACAGAGTTCAAAAGCTGAGGATATCGAGCTGAATGTATGTAAAAAGAAGCATCTGACCAACACACGTTCCTCTTCCGCTGACGAGGCACTGACACTGGTTCCACCACGTAAGTTAAGTCTTGAGCAGGCACTGGATTTCATTGATACCGACGAACTTCTCGAGGTTACTCCGGAAAGTCTTCGTATCCGTAAGAGAATCCTTGATCCTACCCTGCGTAAGAGAGCATCGATTGCAAAAAAGAATGCAATGAAATAATATAAGATGATTACAAAAACCCCGGCAGGCAAAAGCCTCCCGGGGTTTTGTGTATCCGATTGATTATGCTTTTATCTTATCTTGGTTCCGGACGATGTTTCATATCACGAATAGGGATATTTGCAACAAGTGCAGGAACCGTTCCGTTATTGGAATCGGATTCCGTCTCTGTAATTTTCACATCAAGTGCTTCCGCATCAATATCCATATAACGGGATATGACCTCAATGATATCATTTTTCATCATTTCCATCATCTCAGAGGAACAGTTAGCGCGGTCTGAAACGAGCACCAGCTTCAAGCGGTCCTTTGCGACATTGCCTGAAGTTTTCTTTTTAAATAAATCCATTATTCCCACAATAAATATCCCCCTTTAATTTTTCTTAAACATATCTTTCAACTTTTCGAAAACTCCATGCTTTTGGTTCAGATCCAGTAATGGAACCTCTTCACCCAATATGCGGTGACATATATTCATATATGCCTTTCCTGCCAGACTGTTTGTACCAACAAGTGGCTCTCCACGGTTTGTAGAAACAACGATCTGTTCATCATCCGGTACGGCACCGATCAGATTGACGGCAAGAATTTCCGTAACATCATCTACATTCATCATATCTCCACGTTTTACCATATCGACACGCAGACGGTTGACAATCAAGTCAATGCGTTTCATCTCATTTGCTTCAAGCAAACCAACAATACGGTCTGCATCACGGATTGCAGACACCTCAGGTGTTGTAACAACAAGTGCACGATCTGCTCCTGCAACTGCATTTTTGAATCCCTGCTCAATACCTGCCGGACAATCAAGCAAGATATAATCAAACTCTTCACGAAGCTCATTGATAAGTTCTACCATCTGCTCCGGTGTAACCGCATCCTTGTCTCTGGTCTGTGCAGATGGAAGAAGACAAAGCTCCGGGTATTTCTTGTCCTTGATCAGCGCCTGACGAATACGGCATTTTCCTTCAACAACGTCCACCAGATTATATACAATACGATTCTCCAGACCCATAACAACATCCAGATTACGCAATCCGATATCCGTATCAATCATAACAACTTTTTTATTTAACTGTGCAAGACCTGTACCTATATTTGCTGTGGTTGTGGTCTTTCCTACACCACCCTTTCCCGATGTGATAACGATTACTTCGCTCATTAAATTCTTTCCTCCTACGTTTCTAAATAGTATTTAAAATATTTTTTGTAATTGGTTCAATATAAATATTTCCATCTTTTGCAATGGCAATCTGTGCTTCATTTTCCGTCTGTTTTTTCTTACGGCGCGTACGTTGCTTCTGTTCTGCCTGATCCGGGCTCTTTGCGATCAGATCACCGATCTGAATCTGAATTGGCTTCATATCCAATGCAAAAACAAAACAGCTTCTGTCTCCCATACATCCTGCGTGAGCGTTACCTTTGAGTGCACCAAGAATTATGATATTTCCCTGTGCAATAATTTTTGCACCTGGATTCACATCTCCTATGATCGTAACACTTGATTCACTGGAAATCACCTGTCCAGATCTGAGCGTGCCGCGGTAAAACTGCTCCGGAACACTAATCGGTGCTGTATTCTCACATTCCTGCTGCACTGCGTCATAAAAAGCCTCGACCTGCTCTTTCATGATTGCTTCCTGCTTTGTTCCTTTTTCCACAATGCATAAAATCTCTATTGTAGTATTTTTTTCTATGGCTGCTATAATCTGTTGTTCTTCATCATCCGAAAGTGCTCTTCCCTCAAATGCAAGTGCAAGTTTCGCATTTTTAAAAAAACTGCTGGATGCTTTAAATTTTTCAACAACATCCTTTAACAAATCGTCAAATGCAACATCCGGATTTAAAACCAGATTGATTCCATATTTATTACTCTTTATTGTAACCGACTGTGACATGAATACCTCCAATTTCATTTAAAATGAAATTCATTACTCCTCATTATACATTTTTATGAATATTCGTGCAACCTTTCAAAGCTGTTATTCCATTCACAGTTATAGTTTTCCATATACCTCCATCGGAACATATGCCTTGATTTCGATTCCTTCCGGTACATATTCCTCAGAGACAAGCTCTCCCTTTTCCCGGACAAGCTGTATGATACCTGCCTGTGCATAGGGGATAACACGTTCAATATAAACTTTGTCTTCGCGCAGCATTTCCTGCAAGAGAGCCTTGATTTCATCCAATCCCTGATTATTCGCTGCCGATATCTGTAGAATATGGTCTGCACGGAAATCCTGCAAAGGTTCTTCCTCAGTGCGCTGATCCATTTTGTTGAACAGCGTGACCATCTTCTTATTCTTTACTCCGAGATGATCCAATGTCTCATAAACGATATGCATCTGTTTATCCATCTGCGGATTCGAAGCATCTACAACATGGAAAATATAGTCTGCATATTTTGCTTCTTCAAGTGTGCTTTTAAACGCCTCGATCAAATGGTGCGGAAGCTTGCGGATAAATCCTACCGTGTCTGTCAAAAGCACCTGCTGATGTCCATCCAGTTCCAACATACGGGTGGTCGGGTCGAGTGTTGCAAAAAGCTTATCTTCTTCGAGTACCTCTGCATCAGTCAGATGATTTAACAGTGTCGATTTGCCGGCATTCGTATAACCGACGATCGCCACGACCGGTACTTCGCTTTTGGCACGCTTTGCACGGGTAATTTCACGATGTTTGACTACTTCTTTCAGTTCACGGTTTAACTGAGCAATACGGTCATTGATCAGACGACGGTCGATCTCTAACTTCTTTTCTCCCGGTCCTCTTGTTCCGATACCACCACCGAGACGGGACATGGTTTTTCCAAGTCCGCTGAGCCGGCTGAGCCGATACTTTAACTGCGCCAGCTCGACCTGTATTTTTCCTTCACTAGTCGTCGCACGCGCTGCAAAAATATCCAGAATGATCAATGTACGGTCCATGACTTTGGTATCTAACATATTCTCAAGATTGCGAAGCTGCGCCGGAGACAATTCGTCATCGCACACAATACCGGTAGCCCCGGTCTGTGCAATAAGCTGCGCGATTTCTTCTACTTTTCCGGTTCCCACATAAGTGCCCGGATGTATGGTCTCACGCTTTTGAATCAGTGTTCCAACAACGGTCGCACCTGCGGTCTTAACCAGTTCTGCCAGCTCCGTCACGGAATCTTCCGCATCATCGCCCTCCTGCTCACTGACACCTACTAAAATTACCTTTTCTTCAATTTCTTCGATTTCCTGTGGTTTTGCCATTATCTAGTCTCCAAAAATGTACTTTCTTTCTGTGCATCCTCATCGGACGGATACTCTTCCAAATAATCTTTAAGCATCGTTTTGGCAGAATCAAAATCTCCGCTGTACTCGTACGCAGCGATCGCGCTTTTCATAAGATTCTGCTTATTCGGAACTTTCTCAAGTGCAAGTCCTGCATTAAAGAAGGTCAGTGCTTCCTCGTAATCCCCATCATCCAGCTCGGAGCTTCCAAGATCATATAATTCATACGAAGTAGCCACTCCGCTATCTAAATATTCTTTTATATAAGACTGTACCTTATCGGTATCTCCCTGCGCTTCATAAGTCAGGCCAAGATAATAAGATGCTTTCTGCTGTCCATCTTCCTTTGCCTTGGTGAGGTCGGTAACAGCCGTCTTATAATCTCCCAGAAGATAGCTGATCTGTCCCTTATACAACAGGTCCTCTGCCTTCTCTCCTTTGATTTCCAAAGCCTGATTCAGATATTTCTGCGCATTCTCTTTTGCTCCATGATTTTTCATGGACTGATAAATTCCAATGTACAATTCGTAATCTTTTTTGTTCTGTTTTACAGCTTCTTCATAATCTGCCAGTGCCTTCTTTTCCTCCCCCATATCATAATAGAGGTTTCCACGCAGATAGTATGCCCGTCCATCTTTATTATATTTGATGATTGCATTATAAGTCTCTAAGGCATCGTCCTTTGCACCACTTAAATACTGTGCCTGCGCCTTGTAAAAACAGATATCGATTTCCTTCTCGCCCACTTTGCCGAGCGACTGGTTCAATGCATTCTGAAATGCCTTGATCGCATCCTCATAATTTCCACTCTCCAGACAATTGATGCCGTACTGTCGATACGCATCCTGCTCGGTTGTGTCTTTTGATCCGCATGCTGCAAGAGACAGCGCAAGAACTGCTGCAAGCATGATTGAAACTATACGCTTTTTCATTCTATGTTCTCTCTTTCTTTTGATAGAGTTCCTTATCAACTGCACTTCTACTATCTTATCATATCCAGAATAAAAAAACACCCCCTGAAAATTCAGGGGAATATTATAATTAAAGGATCAAAAGGTATCATCGATGCATGCTTGCATGCAATTCGATGTATACCTTAGTGACCCGCACTACACCAAGAAAGCAGTAATTTGATTATTATTTTAAACGCGTTCTGCCTTACGCGCTTTTTTATTCGCATACATTTTTTCATCCGCATCATTGATGTAATCATTAATCGATCTATCATAATCATCGACGACTACATATCCAAGACTTGCCTCTATCGGAAATTCAACATTGCATTTTTCTGCAATGTGTGTCAGCGTTTCTGGAAATTTATCATATAACTGTCTTGCCCTCTTTTCATCGAAATCCGGAAGAACCAGTACAAATTCATCGCCTCCATAACGCATATTCACCGCCTGTACCGGACTGCATTTACGGATTGCATCTGCAATACTTTTAATTGCAATATTGCCCATATCATGGCCAAATGTATCATTGATATATTTCAAATGATCGGCATCAATAAACATGATCGTTACCGGCCGTTTTTCCTTCTTGCAGTTTTCAAACAAAGGCTCTGCCAGTTCTGTGTATGCCATCCGGTTATACAATCCCGTCAGCGAGTCTAAAATATACAGTTTTTCCAGCTTATTGTTGGCACGGCGGAGTACGATTTTTCCATATAAATATTCCAAAGATTCTGTAAATGTATTCAATGTTTCAAACAGAAACTGATTTTCCAGCATATAGTCACAATCACTGAGAACGAGATACCCGATTTCTCTCTCTCTAAAATGTATGGGAGAAAACAAATACATGCCACTTTTCGTTTTTTCTTCCATAATAGAGAACAATTCCTTTTTGATCAGGTTTGTTTTTTCAGACACAATACCATTTTTACTGCCAAAAATCAAAGTCATCTTCTCTGGGTAACCATCCGTAACATATGCTTCTGCCTGATTCTGCACTCCCTCAATTTTCTGTGCTTCTACAAGGTCTGTATTCATAAACATGTACATTTCTTTACATTGAAGACCTTGAAAACATCTAAAAAGTCTTTCTGCCATTTGCTCATAACTTGTGCATTCGAGCAAATTCCTTTTCAAATCCATCAGTTCGTTATGCAGATCAATTTCCCTTACCTCACGGAAAATACTGTCTGCCACATACTGGCTGCGCTTTCTCGAATTCTTTGCTTTACATCCGCAACTTTCCTGAAATACTGGATGTGTAGGTGCAAAATTTTCTTTTATCTGTGCCTGTCCGTTCCATATCTGATTCAATAATTCTACCGCTGCGTATGCAATGCTTTCTTGTGTATACGCAACGGTTGTAATCTTTGGTTTGTAATAAGATGCTTTACTAAAATCGTCAAATCCCGTAACAAAAAAGTCTTCCGGAATTTTGTAGCCAAGCTCCTGTGCCCTATGACACAATCCGACTGCTATATTCTCATTCGCACATACATATGCCTCTGTCTTCTGTTCTAATTCCTGAAACTGTTCAAATGCCCATACGCCTGACTCAACTTCATAGTCCCTGTGCAAAATACGTGCATCCTCCACAAGAATTCCATGCTGCTGCAACACATCAATATATGCCTGCAGACGATCGTGATTTTCACTCACATACTGTGGACCACCCACAAAATTAATTTTTCTGCATCCATGCACTGTGACAAGATGCTCCACAATTTCTTTCATGGCCGAATAATTATCAATACCAGCAAAATATAATCCCGGAATCCGCTCAAGCAGAGAAACCGCAGGAACCTTCGATGTTCTGATTGTGTCAATAATTTTTCTGGCATATTTCCGTTTCAGAACATTCGTAAGCTCTACGATAATACCATCGAATTGCCGAAAATCCGGAAGCGTTATGATATTATACTCACCCTGATTGTATTTTTCATCTTTGCTAAAATTTCCAAACGCATAAAATACATACAGTTGTGCATCAAGCTTCTTCTCTTTTATATATTGCCGACATCCACTGATCCAGGCATAATTAATATATCTGCGCCATCCATCGGCAACGATCGCTATTTTCTTCATTTATGTATTTTCTCCTTTGAGTTCTCTTAGAAGTCTTAAAGCATATGCATGCAACACATTTTAGCTGTTGCTTTATCTTTTTATTATAACTGCAAAATTATATATTTGCACAGTATTTCTCGAAAATACACAAAATTTGCACAAAATGCTCAGCCTCTATTTCAATTTCGTAAAATACCACAGCTGATTACTTCCACCATAATAATCCCACTGCTGGATATTTCCACTGTTTTCCCATGATCCACCTGCAATATCCAATGCTTTCCCACTATTAACATTTATAATACGAAAAGCATCTCCCACAGGCTCTATTTTCCATTGTTGCTGTGCTCCACCATTTTTATCCCACTGTTGAATATTGGCTCCGGATGACTTTGATGCCCATGCCACATCCAGTACTTTTCCGCTATACGCACTTTTTATCACATAATATCCATTGCTCTGTTGCTCAAGAATCCACTGCTGATTTGCCTGATTCAGATAGTCCCACTGCTGGATATTGGCTCCTGCATCTTTCGACCAATAGGCAATATCAAGACACTTGCTATTAAGCTTCGAATTAATGAAATAAGTTTTTCCATTCACTAACCCACTTTCTGATCCTGAAGATGAACTGCCTCCCTGTATGGAACCATAATATTTTGAAAGGCTTGTATAAGATGCCCAATCATACTCTGCAACAAGACCGGTTCTTCCATTGTATGGTTTCAGCCAACTGTCAACTCCGACTCCCGGCCATGCATTCATCATGATTTTTCCTGGTGTGATTGGAATATCTTTTGTTGCTGTATAAACTGCTTTGCCATCCACACACCATGTTATTTTATTCTGTTCCCAGATAAAACTATATGTATGAAACGACTGTGATGCATCAAAGCCGAGATTATACAGATACTCATGATTACCCACGCCATTAGTATAATAATTGAACTGTACCTGTGTTGTATTTTTCCCTAAAAACTCAATATCAATCTCATCCCATCGTGTTCCATCAGAAGGACCAGTATAGGTAAAAAAGGAAGATACTACACCATCATTTTTTATTGGTTTCATTCTTACATCATAACGACCGTATCCAAAATATTCATTCGTGCGGTATTCTCCTCCTGCATATGGTGTTTTCCCATAAGGATCATGCGTAATGGAAAGCTGCATTTTTCCATTGTTGAAATTTACATTTCCAGCTCTCCAGGTACAATTTCGAAACATATCCCCATTGCTCCATCCATCCGCTTTCTCGCATCTTGCTGATTCATGGTAATCCAGATCCAGCCCGTAATAATCTCCGCGATATCCGTTCGCTGCATATACTGTAACCCCTGTATTTGCGATACATGCAGCCGCTAGTATCATTGCAGCCAATCCCTTAACTGCCTTGCTCATCTTTTTCTTTAACATAAAAACACCCTCTCCTTGAAAAAATTTTTCTGTTCTGTTTTTATTATGAAATTTTAAGATAGCGAAAGAACTCCATGAATAAAAGTTCTGTGGAGTTCTCTCTGCTATATTATTAATTTGTTGTTTCATCTACCTTCACAAGTGAAAAATCACTTAATGTAATGTCAGATGCCGGTGTATCCTTACCGTCTATTTTTCCCATTGAAATCACAAAATCAGCATTACTGTCTGTCTCTTTACTCATTGTAAATTCACAAACAACGTCTTTTTCATTATTTGCTAGCAACTGGATATCAGCTCCGCCATACCCGTCATACGAAGGGCCTTTACTCATTATAACCAGTTTAATTGTTCTTGCTTCTGTTGAAGTCGCTTTAAATGTGACACGATATTTACATCCTTTTTCCAATGTTAGACCACTCTGTTTCAACTGTACATTCCAGTCTGCCGTACCTACATTGGAAATATGGTAAACAATCGCATGATCAGCAATATCTGTTTTAGCCTCTCCAGGCGCTGTAATTCCCCAAATATTCCAATTGTCTGTCTCATTTGAAAAATCTCCATTTTTCAGAAGATTCTTTCCTGCTTCTTCTGGTTTCATCTCCGGTGCAGCAATTTTTTCAAGCACAATATCATCAATACAGATACGGTGCTGTTTCTTGATTTGTTTGCCGCCAACAGCCCCCATTGCAATATTAAAGATGGTATCCGGATCGGTGTCTTCTGTCATCTGAAACTCTTTTGTGATAGTCTGATACTCACTTGTAAGAGCAACTGTTTTCTGGCAGTAAGGAGTCCAGTCTTCTGTTCCATCTGCATTCTTATGTGTACTTCCATCTCTCTGAAGTGCGTAGGAAACGTTGCGGTCAATTGAGGATTTCATCTTTAAAGAAAGACGATACCACTGTCCTTTCTCTAACTTCACTCCGGTCTGCTTTAACTGGATATGCCAGTCTGCATCACCGGTATCGTTAATGGTGAAATCTGCTGCGTTTTTCTCATTTAGAGAATCCACAACATAAGTCACATTTGATGGTGTATAACAATAGGCTTCAAAACCTGCCAGTCCTGCATTAAAACTTCCGTTCTTGATCAGACTGTCCTCATCAATGCGGACATCATCCAGATATACGGTTGTTCCAAGTCCAAGATCAAAGAAAAGATTTTTGTCTGTCAGACTTTCTGCTGTCTTAAACTTCACACTGTAATTTTTCTCTTCTGTAGTAAGATCAAATACCTTTTCCTGTCCTGCGACAGTAACCTTCATCTGCTTTGCTTCCTCTGCCTGTGCACGAAAACTCAGCTCATAGTCGGTTCCTGCAGTCAATGCAAGATCACTCTGTCCCACAAGAACTTTTCCGTTCTCCGTTCCTGCCGGACTTGTCACTTTCAGACGTCGTCCATCTTCAAGATTTGTCACATCTGCCGTCACATTTTCCGTTTTTGTAATCTCCCAGTATTTCAGTCTTCCGGTTCCTTCCTGGAAGGAACCATTGTAGACATAGTTTCCATCTGCAAGCGCTTTCTTTGTTGTATCTTCTTTGATTTCCTCATATCCTGTCTTTTTAATACAGATATTGGAAAGATATACCTTCGCTGTAGGTGACGTATTTCCGAGATTAAATTCCAGGCGTCCGTTTGCATCATCGGAACCTGTCATCTGAAATTCGTAAGTATATGTCTGCTTTTTTGTTCCCAACTCTACTTTTGTATCCGCAAAATATCTTGTATAGTTGTGATCCGGTCCGGAAATATCAATCATCATTGAACGCGCCTCGTCTGCATATGCGTCAAACGTCACCTTGTATTTTCCGCCTTTTTTCAATGGCACATTCGGCTGTACCAGCTGGATGCTGTAATCTGCTGTTCCTGCATTTTGTGTAGAAATCTCCATCTGATTCTTTTTGATTTCCGCGGTTCCCGCACCATCTGACGTAGTGAGGAATTTCCAGTTCACATCATCTGTCAGGTCTTCTTCGTCAGAAAAATCACCATTGTTAATGTAATTACCATTCGCATCCGGATCTCTTAATGTCACTTCTTTGACCGGCTTTGTTACATTCTCGTCATAACGGTCTTTCTGATATACCTTCACATAATCAACCGCAAACTGCTGATCATCATAAGTTGTTGTTGCATCCGGATATCCAACCCAGCTTCCGCCGACCGCAAGATTTAATATCATATAAAATGGCTGATCGAATGGTGCCGGATAAGTAACTTCACCCTGTCCGCTTTTTGCAGAGAACCAATCTGATTCTTCATGAAATTTCACGCCATCAATATACCATATGATTTTTCCCGGTTCCCACTCACATGCGTAAGTGTGATAATTGTCAGCAAAATTATTTTCCTCTGAAACCGTGTAAGTTCCCTGACTCTGATCATGAGGCTCACCATAATGAATCGTTCCATATGCCTTATTGGTCTCCTGACCCATAACCTCCATAATGTCAATTTCACCACACTTTGGCCACTGTCCATATAGATTTTCATCGGTAGGCATCATCCAGAATGCCGGTAAGTAACCCTTTCCGGCAGGAACCTTTGCACGACATTCAAAATATCCATATTTGAAATCATGTTTGCCCTGTGTATTGATTCGCCCGGATGTATAACTTTCTGTTTTGTCTGCATTCGTCTTTTTTACCGGTTTCAGCAAAAGATTTCCATCTTTTACCTGAATATTTTCATCCGAGTCGACATATGCCTGTAATTCTTTGTTGACCCAGCCAGGCTCATGCAGTTCCACATTCCAATCAGAACGGTTCAATGAAGTTCCTGTAAAATCATCTCCCCATTTGAAACTGTATCCTTTCTTTGCAAGTTCCGAAGGTGTTGTTTCAAATGTATCTGTCGAAGACGAACCTCCAGATGCAGAACCGGAAGAACTATTTTCATCTTTCTTTTCATCGGTTGTATCTTTATTATCGGTCTGATCTTTGTCATCTGTTTTATCGTTATTCTTATCATCAGACTTACTGTCTGCAGTGATCTGTTTTTTATCTCCGGACTTTACTTTTACTGTATTGCCGTCCGCATCTGTCACTTTTATTGCCTTATCCGTTTTATTCGTAACCGCTACATTTTCATTCTCTCCGGTACATTTGATTTTGACAGCAATGGATGTGGTAATTGCGGTATCCTTCGCAGAAATAACAACGTCCACCGTCTTTTTTGAGCTTCCCGACAAAGATACCTTCTTTGCCTTCTGCACCTCTACTTTTTTTACGGTACCGTTATTCTTTACAGAAACATTTCCGCTGCAGTTGATAATGATCTTTTTTAAAATTCCATTATTTTTAACCGTTACCTTATCCCCTATAACCTTGATTGTGACATTTTTATAATTTTCTTTTGGGATTGTCACTTTTGTATTCTTTCCTGCTTTCACAATAATAGAATACGCTTTCTTTCCCTTTGCTACCTTAAGCGCTTTGTTCAGCTGCTTCTGATTTGACACGGTGACTGTTTTTGTTGTCGCACCATACACCGGCACCTGCACCATGCTCACAGTCAATGTGGCCGCGAGCATAAGTGCACCGGTCTTCTTAAAAAACCCCTTTTTCATAGAAACCTCCCAGAAATTTAAATTTGTATTTTATCCTTTCACACTGCCAAGAGCAACTCCCTGTACAATATGTTTGGAAAGAATCAGATACACAACGATTACCGGTAAAATAGAGAAAGTAATCATGACATACACCTGTCCCATATCAAACTTCAGCCAGTCTGCTGCACGTAACTGTGCAATCAGAATCGGAAGTGTCTTTTTCTTGTCATCATGTAAGATCAATGCCGGAGTAAAATAATTGTTCCAGCTGCTTACGAAACCAAAGATTGCCTGTACTGCGATCGCCGGCTTCATAAGCGGAAGCACAATACTGTTAAAGGTACGAAATTCACCCGATCCATCAATACGTGCCGCTTCAATCAGTGAAAGGGGGAGTGTACTGTCCATGTACTGCTTCATATAGAAAAATGTAACCGGTGAAGCGATTGCCGGAACAATCAACGGAATAAAGGAATCCATAAGTCCCATCTTTGTTACAAGTTTGATAAATCCCAATGCAGTTACCTGGGTCGGAATCATCATGATCATCAGGATAAATGGATAAATATATTTTTTCAGTTTAAATTCATATGCATGAATTGCGTATGCTGTCATAGTAGAAAAATATACACTGAACGCCGCTGTAAATGTCGCAATGATCAGACTGTTGAACATTCCAAACCAGATTGGAAGCGTTCCGTGAACCAGGTTGTTCCAGTTCTTTAACAAGTATTTACTCGGTGCAAGCGTAAAGCCTGCGTTCAATTCTCCATTTGATCTTGTTGCGTTAATGACCATTACATAGAACCAGAACAGGCAGAAAAAAGAAATGATGATCAATACGATATAGGCAATTGCCCGTCTTGCATGAAGACCTAATCCTTTTTCCAAATTATCATTATTTTTTGCCATCTCAATCACCCCTTTTTCTCATCATTGCCACTGATTTTGAAGACAATCAGGCTCAATATTGCTGTAAAGATGAACAGTACAACGGATAACGCTCCTGCCATACCATAATTCTTACTATACAAATGTTTATTCAGATACATGATCAAAGTCATAGTAGACCGCATCGGATTTCCTGTTCCGTTTGTCAGAATCTGTGGAACATCAAATAACTGCACACCACCAATGAGTGATGTAATTACAACATACACAAGAATTGGACGAAGCAATGGTAACGTAATCTTGAAGAATACCTGTGTCGATGTTGCTCCATCCACTTCTGCTGCCTCAAAAAGAGATGTGTCAATTCCCATCATTCCAGCCATCAGAAGAATGGTCGTGTTACCAAACCACATCAGGCAGTTCATCAAGGCAATCAGGCCTCTGGCACTTCCTGCATGTGATAAAAATTTGTATGGTTCAGAGATGAATCCAATCTGCATCAGCAACGAATTAATAGGACCTCCATCTGAAAACAAAGTAAAAAACAGCATGGAGAACGCTGATGCCATGATCAGATTCGGTAAATATATTACGGTTTTGAAGAATCTGGAACCTTTTAAATTCATTCGCACATCAGAAAACCATGCGCCCAATAACAGGGAGAGAAAGATTTGGGGAATAAAACACATAATCCATAATACCAATGTGTTTTTCAGGTACACCCAGACATCGCCACCGGTAAACAATTGCTTGTAATTTTCAAATCCAACAAAATTCGGTCCAACCTGTGTCAGACCAGACATATAATTTTCAAAAAAACTGTTATAAATGGTACTAATCAGCGGAATCAGCTGAAATACGATATAAACGACAATAAATGGAATCAAAAAAATGTATCCCCATTTATTATATCTAACGGCTTTTGCATTGCCTTTTTTCATACTCCTACCTCCTACACCTTGAACATCAGCCCATGTAAAATTTGCTTTCAGTAAATGGGCTGACGCTGCATATCAAGTTTTCACAGAAAATTTGATACTATCGCAGGTATGCATTTTTATGTATGTGCCTGCCCTCGAAAAGGCAGGCACATAAAATTGAAACTGAAAGTTTTCGCTTAAATAAATGTGATTAATGTGATAACTCAGGATACTTCTCTTCAACGCCCTTGTAGAACAGATCTAACGCATCTTCTTTCGTTGCTTTTCCTTCAAAGTAATTCTTCATTGCTTTCTGGAACTCTTCGTTACATCCCTGGTCATACGAGCAGATGTTACTTAAATCAAGAGACTCAACACCTGCGCAGTACATTCCAAGTGGATTCTGTCCTCCGAGGATCTTGCTGCTGTAGCTTGAATCTTTTGCCATTGCTTCCATGACTGTCTTGTTGTTTACGAAATCATCATCCTTAACTACGATATCTTTCATGATATCATCGTCAGTTGTCATCTTTAACATAATGTCTTTGATTAAGCTTGCGTTATCTGTTCCCTGTGCTGCACAGATCCATGTACCGCCCCAGAAGAAGCCCTGTGGTCCCTGAGCTGCGCCCCAGCCACCATCGTGACCGATAGATCCTTCGGTGTCAGCAGCCATTGAGAAGTTAACTAACCAAGCCGGTCCAAAGTAGCAGAATACCTTTCCTTCAGGATAGAATCCCTTTGACCAGTCGTCTGACCACATATCAAATGTTCCTGTCTCACCGGCATCAACCAGTTTCTTGGAATCATCTACCCATTTCATAATGTTGTCGTCTACACTGACTTTTCCGTCTGTTACCCACTTTGTAGTTACATTGTTGGAATATACACGGTATGTATCGTTTGCAGAAGATGTCATCTTATATCCGGCATCTTTCATCTTCTTTGCAGTATCGTTAAAGGTATCCCAATCCTTAACATACTTCTGAACTTCATCCGGATCATCTGTTCCAAGTACTTCCTTGGCAGCTTCTCTGTTATAGAAGAGAACACCCGGGCAGCCCTGCCATGAAACACCTTTTAATGTTCCATTGGAATCTGTTACGATATCCTTTGTATACTGATACTGTTTGGACAGATCCTCATCTGTAATTCCCAGATCTTTAATCGGCATTGTGTAATCTGTATCTACATACTTTAAGGCGTTGTCAGCTTCAACAAGGAATAAGTCGATCTTGTCGTCTGCCTGAGCGTCATTCTGGTTCAACAATGTTGTATCCAGATTGTTCTGATATGCATTGTCATCACTTGGTGTAATGTTCCATACCACTTCTACATCTCCGATTTTGCCGTGTGTTGCGTCCACTTCCTTATAATCCGGATAGTGATCGGTAATGCGGCTCTTGAACTCTTCATTCCAACAGTAGATATTTAATACCTTTCCATCATCCGATGCCGAAACCTTCTCTGTGTTCCCAGTTGCTGCCTGCTGGGTACCGTTTGTACCGTTGGCATCTGTGTTACCACATCCTGCAAGCATTCCTGTAAGCATTGTTGCACATAATAATGCGCTTACGATTTTCTTTTTCATAGTAATTATCCTCCTTTTGTTTTACTGCCTTAGCATAGTTACATTATAGGGATTTTGTTCTTTCCAGAATACAAAATTTGTTGCAAATATATCAAAATCATGACATAATTTAATTGTAAGTACATGATTCTGTTAAGGAGGATTTTCTATGTTACAATCACAATGGTATAAAGAAGAACTTTCCAAAAGCGACGCAGATGTCAAGCACCGCTCTTTATCGGAAGAATATTCTTTTTTTGAAGCTGTCAAAGAGGGCAATATTGAATTTGTACAAGAGAACTGTAAAGAAGAAGCTTTTTCCAATCCGGAAGGAATGGGGGTCTTGTCTAAAAATGCACTGACCAATTTAAAATATCATTTTGTTATTACCGTAGCTCTGGTCACACGATACTGTATTGAAGGAGGAATGGAAACCGAACAGGCCTATCGCCTGAGTGATTTTTACATTTTACATATGGATGCCTGCACTTCCCTCAGAGAAATCTCTGACCTGCATCATGTCATGGCACTCGACTTCACCGGAAAAATGCGTCTGTTACAAAAAAATGCCGCATTATCCAAACCGATTGCCCAATGCATCGACTACATATACGCCCACATCAGTTCTCGTATTACGATTGAAGAACTTGCAGCATACACTGCACTTTCTCCGAGTTATCTTTCACGCCTTTTTAAACAGAATCTGGGTGTATCGATCAGCGACTATATACGCGAAAAAAAAATCGAAAAAGCACAGAATCTCCTGCGCTTTTCCGATTATACATACATCGAGATTGCCAACTATCTTTCTTTTTCTTCCCAGAGTCACTTTATTCAGACATTTGAACATTATGTTGGTATGACTCCAAAACAATACCGGGGTTCCAAATATAAAAGTAACTGGTAATTATCCTAATACAATCCGCAAAGTGTGTGCTTTTTTTCCTTCCAACACGGAGAAAGGAATACACACACTTTTTTCTTCTGGTTCTTTGTAGAGCGTTCCATCTATCCAGATTTCAGAAATTTTATATGTTCCATATTCTTTGTGTTCCGGATTCTGGTATACAACCGAAAATATCTGGCCACGATACGGAATTTCTGCCGAGAAATTTCCAAGTGCATCAAACTGCGTCGAGAGAATCTTAGGCTCTATCATTAAATCTCCCCACAAACCACGAAAACCATAAATCTGTGTCACAACCGTCATCATATACCAGCTGGCTGCCCCTGTCAGATATGGATATTTTCCTTTTCCCTGCGCATCAAAATACTCTGGAATTCCTGGATACATTCTGCTTACTTTCGTATTCATCGCCTGTTCAAGCAAGGTATACAGTGCCTTATACCCTTCCTTTACAAAGCCTCTCTGGTATAATGCGTTGGCATACATAACGGTCATATGGGAAAATACCGCACCATTTTCCTTTTCACCATACGCAAATCCAAACATTCTTCCAAGATCAAACTTTTCCTCTTGAAAATCCGTGTTCAGACGATAGCCGCCAATTTCTTTCTTATACAGATATGTATCTGCACTATCCGCAATCGCTGCGACCTCCGCATCATCCGCAACATTTCCCATAATCGAAAATACCTGTCCGGTCAGCATCATGCGTACATTTCCATTTACGACACCTTCCACCTGTCTGCCGGAATTATCATAATAACCATTGAACCATCCATGCCCGTTTCCATCAGATACCCATTCATTTTTCTTTATAAATTCTGTGTACCAGTCTGCTTTTTCACGCAAATCTTTCACAAGTGCTGCAATATCCACAGAAATCTGTTCTCCGGAAATGTTATGCACGCATTTATTTGCATACTCTGCCAAAACGGCATTCCTCTTTTCAGCCGATGCATAAATATCTTTTTCCTGTGAGATCAAAACTTCCATCTCTTTTGCGATTGTAATATCATTTACACGACATCTCTCCCGGTAAATTTCCAACGTATCTGCAAGGTCTCTGAGATTGCCAATATACGCACAGGTAAACGCAACACTTTCTCCATGTTCTGCTGCCATATCCAGTGCATCGTTCCAGTCCGCACCTCGAAGCCGCATCACACCATGATCGCCTGCTTCATAAAATGCAGACAGATTCTGAAGTAACAGATGTTCCAAAACCGTGCCCTCATAAACAGTTCCAGCTTCTGTTTTCTGACGCATGCCATATTCTGCCGTCCAGATTTCGTCCTTTGCGTTTCCCCTACATACCTGCGGATCTTTAAAATACGAAATTTTTTCATTCAGAATATCTACATCACCCGTCTGGTTCATATACAGTTTTGTTGTCACAAACGGCCAGAACGCGTGATCCATCCATACTCTTGTAATGTTGTTGCGATCTGCTACAAATTCACCTGGTTGGTTTCCAATAATAGTTGCATTTGTTCCATCAAACCGTACACCCTCGAAACTATTCAAAATCATGGAACGGACTTCTTTCGGATCAAGAATCAGAAGAGACAGGCAATCCTGCCACAAATCTCTCCATCCTCTGCCACCTCTTCCGTAATCATGATACGGCAGGAAAGAACATCCGTAAATTCTTCGTAAAATCGGTTGGAAACAAATCCATTTCAAATAGCTGTCTTCTTTCGGGTTTCCCGTTTCAAAAGAAATATTGACCAGACCATTCCAGTATTCTTTTGCTTTTATAAATGCTGCATCTGCCTGTTCTTTCGTATGAAAAGCCTCTGCTGTTCTTGTAATTTCTTCTTCGGACTCTGTCATTCCACTTACTACAATATATTCTCGTGCCTGTCCCGGAGCCAACATAATTTCCGCAAATGTCATAGCGCCCAAAGCTTCTTCTCCTGCAAACTCCCTTCCTGCTCCACAGCCTTTCTGATTCTTTGCCAGAGCCTCCGGTGCAAGAAATGTTCCGCTCTCACCAATAAATGACGCAACTGTCGGGAAAAAACTCACCGGATTTTCTCCATTCTCCGTGCTTCCTGCGACATAATAAATCATATTATTTTTCTGATGACCACGCTCATCAAAAGAGAGAACCGGTTTGCAGATAACACCATTTTCACTTGTTTTAATCCTGTGTAAAAGGGAAGTTACATGCCGGTGATCCCTCAGATTGTCAGCACTTCTTCCATACAGTGGAATTGCTGGTGTAACGCTTATTTTTCGTGCGTCCTTTCCTTTATTCACAATTTTTACCTGCATGACTTCTGCTCCATAGCCAAGTGGTGCAAATATACGAACCGTCGCTTCAAGTTCTACATCTTTTATGATACGTTTTACTTCCTGCCACATAAATCCTGCATCGAGCACTATGTCATCCTCTTTTCCAAGAAATCTCTCGTACTCATTTTGCGCTGAGGCACCGGTAAGTGAATAATGATCTTTTCCATCTACCGTGCACCAGATATTTCTTGTGCTGCGGTTATTATGAAGATTTTCAATGCTGACCGGTTCTAAGAGGAAATGATTCTGATCTAGTTTACAATCTCCACCAAAATTCTGTGTCACACTACTTTTGATTCCTTCTTCATTTGCAACAGGGAAATTCCATTCATTCTGCTGCACCAAATGTGCGATCTGAAATTCTCCGTTTTTCCCAGTAAACTGAATCATATTTTTCATAACTGGTCTGTCTCCTTTCTTTGAATATCAGCCCATTAAATATACAACTTGATTATTGTATTTTCACTCATCTTTTCTACCGGAACATAATTTCCATCCATCATCTCATCATTGACAAGCAGTTTTGTGCATCCACTCTCTTTATGATCCGGATTGTACACTTCAATATGCAGATGTTTTCCACGAAAATCTTTTTCTACTGTAAAGTTATCCCACTCTTTTGGAATCGAAGGTGCAATGCGAAGTCCATAGAAGTCCGGTCTCATACCAAGAATTCCTTCTACGCACCCAACCATTACGGTCGAAGCAGTTCCTGTCAGCCAGTGTACATGAGAGCGTCCAAAATGCAAACTGTCCTTTCCTTCGGTAAACTGGCCATAGCAATACGGCTCAAGCTTACGGATTTCTGCACGGTCATTCTGCGCAGATGGTGCATTCTCGCTAAAATACATAAAAGCACGATCACCGTGACACATCAATGCTTCTGCAAGAATCAGCCAGCCCTGTGTCTGTGAAAAAATACCGGAATTTTCTTTTGAACCAGGATTGTAAATCACAGCCAGTGCTCCATCAAATGCATGCAGATGGTATGGCGGATCCATAAGGATTGCACCATAAGAAGTATTCAATCTCTCATATACATTATTCATGGAAAGTTCTGCCTGCTGGTCAGTTGCCAGTCCACTGATAACCGCCCAGGTCTGTGGATTCAGCCACATGTTGGCTTCCACATCAGTCTTCTTTCCAATCACTTCCCCATCCTCTGTAAATCCGCGGACAAAACGGTCCTCATTCCAGCAGAGATTATTGATCAATGTACCCAGCTTATCCTGTTCCTCTTCCAGATAATTCATATAGTAATCATCTTCTTTGTACGCCGCAAAAAGCTTCATAATTGACATTGCATAATAGAACTGTAATGCAACGAATGTAGATTCTCCATTCTTTCCAAGCCGCAGGCAGTCATTCCAGTCTGCATACAATCCTGCCGGCAGTTTATGCGGTCCCAGATGCTTCATTGAAAAATCAATTGCACGTTTCAGATGCTCATATACGGTTCCTTCATCTTTATTTGCAAATGGAATTACCTCATCAATAAATGCAAGATTTCCTGATTCCGCAATGTATTTATAAACGGTCGGGAACAACCACAATGCATCGTCTGCACGATAAGCCGGATGTCCGGTCTCCTGTACATAGGAAGCATCATCCGGCGTATCCTCATGTCCCGCATGATGTGTAAATTTAACCAGCGGAAGGCCACCGCCATTGTCTACCTGGGCAGATAACATAAAACGGATTTTTTCAAGTGCCATCTCCGGTGCCAGATGAATAACTCCCTGAATATCCTGTACTGTATCACGATATCCATATCCGTTTCTAAGTCCGCAATAGAAAAACGATGCTGCTCTCGACCAGATAAATGTCATAAAACAGTTATAGGCATTCCATGTATTGATCATAGAATCAAATTCTTTACTCGGTGTCTTCACCTGAAAATGAGAAAGTTTGCCATGCCAGTATGAAATCAGTTCTGCCAGTTCTTCCCTACACTGTTTTGTAACATCTGTATAGCGGGCATAAATTATATCCGCCTCTTCCGGTTCTTTCATTCCTACAATAAATGCAATCTCTTTTGTTTCACCCGGCTGTAATGTCATAACCGTTGATAATGCACCACATCCATTTTCGTTGTAGCACATTTCACCGGAAAGTCTTCCTTCCTCTACACCTGTTGGATTCTCATATCCGTGATATCTTCCAAGGAACGATTCTCTATCGCCGCAATAGGAATTCACTGGTGCTCCTGCCAAAGCAAAAATACGGGAGATTGCCAGCTTATTATCCACTTCCTCCCCTTCTTTTACCCAGTCGAGATTTCCATGGATAATATGACGGATGCGGTTTTCTTCAAATGCGGTGCGGGTAATAAACTGTGAATACTGCAGATTTACCTGATCCTGCTCATAGTTGTTATTATTTGTAAACTCTGCATATCCGGTAATGGTCAGTTCTCTCGGTTCAGAAGATGTATTGGTTACTTTCAGGTTCCATACCTCATAGGTCTGATTTAATGGTACATAATACAGCGCCTCCGTGTGGATGTCACTATAATCTGCTATCATCTTTGTGTATGCCGTACCATGATGACATTCGCTTTTATATACACTTAAATCTTTTCCCACCGGCTGCCAGGATGCAGACCAGTAATCTTTTGACTGGTTATCTCTAATATAAATATATCTTCCCGGCTGATCAAACTGATTAAAAATGTACCGTAAAATACGTCCATTTGCTCCTGATTTTGCGAAGCTATATCCACCAGCATTATTTGAAATCAAAGCGCCATATTCCGGCGATCCCAGATAATTTGCCCACGGTGCCGGCGTATCTGGTCTTGTAATTACATATTCCCTTTTTTCATCATCAAAATATCCAAAATTCATGCGAAACCTCCAAATATATTTTATATGCTTGTTTTACAGTCATTTTAGCGTTTTCTTCATCATGTGCATATCAGATTAAATGTTTTTATAACAAATTCATGACATAAAAACGCGGGACCCGAACAAACCGGTTCCCGCGTAAGGAGGAATAATTTAAAATATGAATAGAAAATTTACTATAATTTGTTTTTATGACAGTTTCCAAATTTCTTTGTTGTACTGTTCAATCGTACGGTCAGATGAGAAGAATCCTGCCTTGCTGATATTTACAAGCATCTTCTTAGCCCATGCTTTACGATCTGCATATGCATCGTATGCTTTCTCTCTTGTCTCGATATATGAATCGAAATCAGGGAATGTCATGAACCAGTCTTTATTCAGAAGTTCGTTGTACAGACGCTCTAAGTTCTCTGTGCATCCAACAGACTTCACAGTATCACTTACAATAAAGTCAACAGCTCTCTTTAAGTTGGAATCTTTCTCATAGTAACTTCTTGAATTATAATCGCCTCTTGCATAACGGTCGATAACGGTCTGTGAATCTTCACCGAATGTAAAGATGTTATCATCACCAACAAGCTCTGCGATCTCTACGTTTGCACCATCCATAGTTCCCAATGTGAGTGCTCCGTTTAACATAAACTTCATGTTACCGGTTCCGGATGCTTCCTTGGATGCAAGGGAAATCTGCTCGGAAATATCACATGCAGGGATCATCTTCTCAGCCATGGTTACGTTGTAGTTTTCTACCATAAATACTTTTAAGTATGGGCTTACTTCCGGATCATTGTTGATGATCTGCTGTAAGCAGAGGATCAGATGAATGATATCCTTTGCGATGATGTAAGCAGGTGCTGCCTTTGCTCCAAAGAATACGGTGATTGGAGTTGCAGGCTTTTTGCCCTCTTTGATCTCGAAATATTTATGAATGACATAGAGTGCATTCATCTGCTGTCTCTTGTACTCATGAAGTCTCTTAACCTGAATATCGTAAATGGAATTCTCGTCAATATCAAATCCCTGCTTCATGTTAAGATAGTTCTTCAGATCTGCTTTCTTTCCAGCCTTTACTGCAAGAAGACGATCCAATACAGCATCATCATTGACATAATTGCCAAGTTTCTCTAATTCGTTTGCATCTTTCTTCCAGCCATCCCCGATGAGTTCTGTAATCATTGCAGATAATTCAGGGTTGCAGGACATGAGCCAGCGGCGGAATGTAATACCATTTGTCTTATTATTGAACTTCTCCGGATAAAGCTTGTAGAAATTATTTAACTCGCTGTTCTTTAAGATTTCTGTATGCAGGTAAGCAACACCGTTTACGCTATATCCGTAATGGATATCCATGTGTGCCATATGAACCAGACCGTCTTTGATGATGTATGTGCTCTCATCACTTACTTTTGCACGTACACGGTTGTCTAACTCACGAATGATTGGCATCAACTGTGGAACCGCCTTGTCTAAGAAGTAAATTGGCCATTTCTCCAGTGCTTCTGCAAGGATTGTATGGTTTGTATATGCACATACCTTTGATACGATATCAATAGCCTCATCCATCAGGATTCCTCTTTCCTGAAGAAGACGGATCAACTCCGGAATAACCATGGAAGGATGGGTATCATTGATCTGTACGGTTGCATAATCAGCTAAATCATGTAAATTCGATCCCTTTGCAACAGCCTCATCAAGAATCAGTCTTGCAGCATTGCTTACCATAAAATACTGCTGGTAAACACGAAGCAGACGACCCTTTTCATCGGAATCATCCGGATATAAGAACAGTGTCAGATTCTTCTGAATGTCTTCCTTGTTGAAATCAATGGTATCTCCAACAATGCCCTCATCTACGGTCTCAATATCAAAAAGACGAAGCTTTGTTGTACGGTTGTTGTAACCAACAACATCAATGTCATATAATCTGGACTGTACTGTAAATCCACCAAACTGTACCGGATATGTGATATCTGTCTTTGTCAGCCAGCTGTCCTCTGTAATCCATGGATTTGGAGTTTCTTTCTGCAGGTTGTGATCAAATACCTGCTTGAATAATCCATAATGGTAATTTAATCCAACACCATCACCATTTAAGCCAAGTGTAGCGATAGAATCAACAAAACATGCTGCCAGACGGCCAAGACCACCGTTTCCAAGTGAAGGCTCAAGCTCGATTTCCTCGATCTCACAAAGGTTCTTTCCGGATGCCTCTAACTCTGATTTTACATCATCATAAATACCAAGGTTGATCAGGTTATTGGATAAAAGCTTTCCAATTAAGAACTCTGCAGAAATGTAATACAGTTTCTTCTTTCCTTCGTTACTTACTTTATCTTCAGCCATCTGCTTTGTCATATCAAGCAATGCATAATAAATTTCCTCGTTGCTGCATTTTTCGATTGTTTTGTTATATTTCATCGATACTGCTTTTGCTAATGTCATTTTTCTTTCCTCCCTGTTTAAACCTCACGGCCCCTATCCGTGTTTCATTTGATAGTCTAAGTATATTCATTTTTGCTTTTTTATTCTTGTCATATCCATGCAAAAACTAATACTATTCTATCATTTTTCACATACCTCGCAAATGATTCTGTTATTATTTACCAATTTCATTCCTTGACAATTGGTAAATAAGTATAAAAGCCGGCAAATGAATTTACAAACAATTCTGCTTTTGCTAAGATGAGGATATGAATATACTTGAATATGAAAATTACCACGAAAATGTGATACACGGGGATATTGTCTTTCCCTACAATACGTATTTGTGCTCGATTCCGCTGGATTTTCCACGGGTACCACTACACTGGCATGACGAGGTGGAACTGATCTATATTAAAAAAGGCCGGGGTGCTGTGACGGTGGACTTCCACCAATACAAAGTGCTGGGACCAACACTGCTTCTGATTCTGCCCGGGCAGCTCCACTCCATTGAACAGTATGAAAATGAATCCATGGAGTACGAAAATATTATTTTTCATCCAAGCATGCTGATTTCCAAGCAGGCAGACACCACAGCCACCGGCTTTTTACTGCCACTGTTTGCCGGACAGGTCACAGTTCCTACTGTGTTCACTCCTGTCTATCCATACTACACAGATGTTGTGGCACCGATTGATGCCTGCGATGAAATCTGCAAGACCATGCCACAGGGATATGAACTTTATATCAAAAGCAAGCTGTATGAATTTTTCTTTATTCTGGATAACCGCTGCCGGAACTTAAGCACCAGCAAGGGAAACCGTAAAACTTTAGACAAAATAAAAGTTGTCCTCAAATATATTGAGAACAACTATATGAACCGGATTTCCATCGCTGATATCGCAGCAACGGTAGATTTTTCAGAATCTCACTTTATGCGATACTTTAAAGAAACAATGGGAACCTCCTTTGTGGATTATCTGCGCGACTATCGTCTGACGATGGCATCCCGCCTTCTGACCACATCCGATTCTGCGATTCTTGACATCGCCTCCGAGACTGGTTTTGACAATCTCTCCTATTTTAATCGCGTGTTTAAGAAAAAATACGGCATGACACCGCGACAGTTTCGTTCCGAGAGTTTTCCGGGAACGGAAAACAATTAAAAGAAGTACCCGGAAAAAAGCAATGCACAGGCAGCAGCAGCCACGACATCACTGATACTGTGCACACCGGAAATCACACGGATCACCGCAATCCCTGCCGCACATACAAGCAATACGATTCCCAGCGGCATATTGACCGGGAAAAATGTAAGTGCAATGATCGTTGCGGAAAACACATGCCTGCTTGGCCAGGAATGTCCTTTTGTGTTTTTCGGAATTACGGGCGGCATTTCAAACCGCTCATAGGGTCTTGGGAAATTTAAGATTGCCCGTACAACTGTCACGCAGATAAATCCATTCATCGGATAAATGATTGCATTCGTCAGGCGGGGATCTTTGTGCCACAACATCCAGAGCAACAGACACGGATAGGCGATAAAAACCAGTCCTGTCAGTATTTTATTTGCCATATGTAATGACTTAGCCAGTTTCGGATTTTCACGAAACGGCTGAGTCATTTTAATATAAGTTTCTTTTCTCATAAGTAATCGTTCTTTCTAACGGTTGGTTGTATTATTTGTGGTATTGTTAGTGTTATTCTTTGTATTGTTTTTGTTGGTTGTGTTGTTCTTGGTATTGTTGTCTCCATTGGTATTGTCTGCATCATCGCCATCGACCATATCTTCCACACCATCAACCACTGCATCACCGGCATCCTTGACACCATCTACCACACCATCTCCGACATCTTTGATATCGTCTCCGACACTGTCAACATCATTCTTCACATTGTTTCCGTTGTTGGTTGTGTTGTTTCCATTGGTAGTTCCGTTATTTGTTCCATTGTCAACCGTACCGTTGTTTGCGTCATTTGCGTTGGTATCCATGACTGTGTTCTGGGTATCGTTTGTATTGTTATCGTTTGTTCCACAAGCTGCAAACAATCCCATGCTTCCAACTAACAGACAGCATACCATAAATAGTTTCCATTTTTTCATTTTACATATCTCCTTTTGATTATATTACGAAGGTAGTATGAACGCAAACGTTTCCTTTTATGCACAATATCCCAATTTACTTGAAGATTTTTCCACATTCATTTCTGTTTTCATAACATGATCTAATGTTTCTTCATTTTTGGCTGAGTGATCAGCGATGCAATATAGGAAAAAACAAGCGCTGCCGAAAGGCCCGCTGCACAGTTCTTAAAGCCTCCAAGGAATATTCCTAAGAATCCTTCCTTGCCCACCATTTCCTTGACACCTTTCCAGAGATTGTTTCCAAATCCAAGCAATGGCACATTTGCTCCCGCTTTTGCCCATTTTGCAAATGGTTCATACAGACCGACTGCGCCAAGCACCGCTCCAAGACATACAAGCAGTACCATGATACGGCCCGGCATCATTTGCGTTTTTTCCATAAGGATCTGGCAGAGTGCGCATATGGCACCACCTACAACAAATGCAATTACATAATCCATCTTATTTTCCTCCTGATTCAAGTACCACGCCGTGTGCGATGCCCGGTATGCTCTGCCCTTCATTGAAACTTACGGTAGACAGAAGGGCACCTGTCGGCACAAACAGTATTCTTTTCATGGTTCCGTCCTGCAGTCTCGGAAGAAAATGCGCGCTCAGCGTCGATGCCGCACAGCCGCACCCGGAGCCACCGGATCCGGTTCCCTGTTTTTTGTTATCATAGATCAGCATTCCACAGTCCTGATGCACTTTGCTGATGTCATACCCTTTTTTATTAAGCAGATCTATGAGTATCTCATGCCCGACTTCTCCCAGATCTCCGGTAACAATTGCATCATAATCTTCGGGCTGCCGGTCAAAATCGATCAGATTCTGTGCGATGAGTTCTGCTGCTGCCGGGGCCATGACGGCTCCCATATTCATAGAATCTTTGATACCATAGTCAACGATTTTTCCGGTCGTGACACCCGCGATTTTTGCAAGTGCATTTTCTGTTTTTTCATCTTTCTGCTTTTTTGCAGATGCCAGTATAAAGGCTCCCGCTCCCGTGACCGTCCATGTTGCAGAAACCGGACGCTGGTTTGCATATTCAAGTGGAAAACGAAACTGTTTTTCCGCACTTGCAAAATGACTGGAGGTGACCGCTGCCACATGATCCGCATATCCCGCTGCAACTGTCATGGATGACAATGCAAGTGCTTCTCCGCAGGTCGAACATGCACCATACAAACCAAACAGAGGAATCTCAAAAGTCTTTAATCCAAAGGAAGATGCTATCAGCTGTCCAAGAAGATCTCCCGCAAACAGATAACGCATGTCCTCCGGCTTTTTGTCTGCCTTGCCCAAAGCGAGTGTCAATGCCTCCTGCTGCAGACTGCTCTCTGCCGCCTCCCAGGTATCCTGTCCAAACTTGTCATCCGAACCGATGCAGTCAAATTCTTCTGCCAACGGCCCTTCGCCCTCTTTTGTACCAACCACCGATGCTGTACCAATAATAAAAGGAGCCTCTGAAAAACAGAGACTCCCTTTTCCAATTTGCTGGTTCATACAATCTCTCCTTTCTGCCTGTCAGAACTTAACGTTCTGCCAACTTTCAATTTGGAGATAGTATGTCGCAAACCAGATTATTTATGCGCCTTCAAACTGTACAACCGAATCCACTTTGTAATCGGAAAGGACTTCACGTCCGTTAAGATCACTCAGCTCGATCAAAAACAGTGCTTCCACGACTTCGCCGCCAAGCTCTTCGACCAGCTCTGCAGCCGCTTTCATTGTTCCACCGGTTGCAATCAGATCATCTAAAAGAACCACTTTGTCACCCTTTTTGATTGCATCCTTGTGAATCTCGATCGTTGCTGTGCCGTACTCTAAATCATAGGTCTTTGAAACGGTTTCACATGGAAGCTTTCCTTTCTTGCGAATTGGAACAAATGGTTTATGAAGCAGATAAGAAAGTGGCATACCAAAAAGGAATCCACGGGATTCTGCACCTGCGATTACGTCAAAATCTACGCCCTCTAATTTCTTTGCAAGCTCATCAATTGCAAGCTTGAGTCCATCTGCATCCTGCAGGATACTTGTCACATCACGGAATATAATTCCCTTCTCCGGGAAATCCGGAATATTTCGAATGTACTCTTTTAATTCTTTCATAATGTCCCTCTCAATCAAGAAATTTATTATATCTAAGCCTCATTATAGAACTTTCTGTCAGCAATCGCAAGCTACAGACTGTCATATTTGTCCATGAACTGTACGTCTATTTTACCGGTTTCCATCCCTCTTCCGCCCGCCGGGTCACATCCGTTACCGTCAAAAGATCGTTCTGAAATACAAAGCGGATATCGTAGGCATCAAATGCCATTCCATAAATATAATCCGGCTTTTTGTTGTATGCTGCCCGCGGGTCCTGCGCCAGCACTTCGATTGCTGCTTCCTGCAATTCTTTTGGAATGCGTGAAAGAAGTTCCGGTGGAAAATCTACTTCTACCCTGTCAGACTGATGACTGTCCGCAAATCCTCCCTTTGCATCCGGATGTGCATCCGCATAAGGCAGATACGGTTTAATATCATAAATCGGTGTTCCATCCAGTAAATCCACACCGGAAACCACCAGAAGCGGGCCATCATTCTCATCGATCCGTACCTTTTCGAGTTTCACACAGGAAAGGCCTATGGAATTCGGACGAAACGGGGACCGTGTTGCAAACACGCCCTTCCGTTCCTTGCCTCCGAGCCGCGGTGGTGCTACCGTAGCATGAAAAGTTTCCTGCCTGGCCCTGGAAAATTCCCACAAAAGCCACAGATGCGAAAACTCTTCGATTCCCTTTACCGCATCCGGATTGCGGAATTTCGGTTCAAAAACAATTGTTCCTTTTGCATTGGCAGCCAGTCCGCTCTGTCTGGGAATGCCAAACTTTTCCGGAAACGGGGTGTGAATACGTGCAATATATTCCATGTTTTTCTCCTACTTGACACACTATTTGAACATCAGCCCATTTATAGTCGCCTTCGGCGAGGGCTGACGCTATATGTCAAGTTTTCTATGAAAACTTGACACATTTTACATCTCATAATATTTCATGTTTTCGAGCAGTTCCGGTGTCAGCTGTGCACCGGACGCCTCATATTTGTCGTACATTGCCCGCAGTTTCTTGCGTTTTCGCTCGTTGTCCACTTCAAACTTCATAAAACCTTTCTGATACTGTGGATTCGCCATCAGGGCGCTGCGCACTTCCTTTGCAAATGGACAGTATTTCATCAGAATACTCCGCGACACTTTGTTCAGCCGGAAACTTCCCTGCGACTCATATTTCATCCAGTTGTCATAATCTTTGACAAACACTTCCTTCTGGCTGTTACGACAGCGGGCCAGATCTGTTTTTATCTTATCCTTAGCCTCTGCAGACAATTCACTGTTCTTGCGATAAAACTGCATGTAATCACAATATTCCGAAGTCAAAGACGGCTCACGAAGATCATTCCAGTAGACGCCCTGTATCTTCCGGCAGATTTCCCAACGGTAACGTGCAATTGTTTCCCGCATAAGGTCTTCCATATCCATACTGGTGAACATCGGGAAAAGGAAACGTGCCGGCGTATCGTTTTTGACCCCAGCCGTCTCCTGCCACATAAGTGCCCGGGAACCTACATTCGGCATCAGGATAATATCCGGCAGTACTTCCTTCATAATCCACTCCTGCTTGATTCCATGCTCCGGATCCGTAAACATGACTTCACGGTAAAAAGCGGAATAATCCAGGCATCGGACACTGTTGATCGCCGCCTCAATTTTTTCGACTGTGACCGCCATCTTTTCTATATTTCCCACAAAGTCACTCTGCTGAAGTACCGGACAGAAGTCGTGCAGTCGCCCACTGGTCACGCGGTCAGCGGTACGGAACATATTCTGGATTTCATAGGCGACTTTCTGTCTTCCATCACTTTTTGCGGCTTTCATCTGTTCTTCTGTGATATTTCCCTGCTTCAACTGCTGCTGCAAGGCCCCTGCATAATCCATGTTCATCTCATTAATGGAAGGCACACAGTCTCCATTGTAAATGTGAAGCAGCCAGTCGTACATGGTATATACATGCTGTGACTGAAACAGTCCGATTGAATCTACAAGATTATACAAAGCATTCGTAAGATCCTCTCCGAGACATTCTGCATCCATAAATCCAAAATTCAAAAACATCTGAATAATCGGTGATGGTTTGATCAGATTCTCCGTCGAACGCAAAAAAGTCCGCAGATAAATTTCATAGAACTTCCGGCTGACTTCTCTTGTATTCTGTTCCTTTAATGCCGTTCGGAATGCATGAATGTCTTCATTTGCATAACCTGCATATTCCATAATACGCGCAACACAATCTTCTTTTGCCACATAAACTCTGTCTACGGACAATCCTTCAAAATTGCTGCCGGCACATCTTTGCTGTGCCTCTTCCATACAGTCTCCGTAAATTCCAAGCATCTGCATCACTTCTACAATTGCAAGCATCTGCTCTTTTTCCCATGTGACATCGTTTCCCTTGCGGGAACGGGCAACCGTCAAATCGTAGTACAAATGAAAAAGATCATCTTTTGTCTCAGCGAACAAAATGTCCTTATTGCGAAGCATGTAATTCACCATCTCACCAATGCCAAGCGTGACACGGTGCATCTGTGCGGATGCTTCCATGATTGCACCCACACACAGATTATCATCTTTGATCATCAATTGCATATATTCCCTGAGATAATTTTTTACCAGACTGTCACTGTTTCGAACTTCCCATTCTTCCGCACGATGCTGTAAATTCAGTGCCTCAAAGCATTCCATCCTGGCAAATGGCTGTTCATCCACAAGCAGCTGGCTGCACCGGTTCTTATAATCATTATAAAATTCCTCTGCTTTTGCATGCAAAAGCCGGACTTTGCGGTACAGATCTACATACAGGCACAATGCCTGCTGTCGCTGTTCTATCGCAGTCCGCAAAAATACCGGACGGAAATTTTCATTTTTTGCAAGTATATTGGATAAATCCTGCGCATTTTTGCATGGAATCGTGATTACCGTGGTATCTTCCCGTGCCACATAATCACAACCGAACCATCCAGTGTCTAAAATTCCGATAATGGAATTACGCTTCATGACGATTTTCACAAAAGAAAACCGACACTCGACACTTCCCTCCTGAATGAGATACCATTCCATTACCTTTTCCTGTCTTTTGGCGATCAGGCCACCTTTTTTTACTTTTAATACTTTCATAATTTAGTCATCAAATCCAGGAACTCTTTTGCGATAACGCAATGTAATATTATCAATTTCAAGTCCTGTTGCTCCAAAATAAATTTTAATATAGTGACAAGAAGGCCCCAATAACGTTCCAAACTCTCTCTTGTCCGTAAACCATTCGCCCTGTGATCCACGGAAAGAAATCATCTCTTTGAATACGTTATCACAATACAATGTGATCGGCAGCTGTGACAGTTCTCCCAATGGCGAACGGGCTGTAATCTCAATGTCATACTCCGCACTCTCAACATTGATTCCGAATACGATTGTAGCCCCCATCTGTGTATCCCAGTCTTTTCCCGGAATATAAACATCACCTTTCTCATCCGACTCGTAATAAATGATGTCATCGATTGCCGCATCTTCCTCGGTATCACCCTTGCGGTCTTCTAACTCTTCCTCGGAGATCATGTCCATCTCATAGAGCATGGCCGGGGATTTTAAAATAAATCCAAGAATATTTCTGGCGTTTCTCTGCAACTGTCCTCGGGTGATGCGTCCATCCGCCAAAGCTTCCACCAGATTATCCTGTGTCTGGTCAGACGCATCGGAAGTAACCATGAACAGATCATTCTGTGCCATTACCATCGCCGCATGGTTCTTCATATCCGATGGCTCACCTTCGGTGTTGGCTTTTGCCCACCAGTCACTCATGACAATGCCTTCAAAACCCCAGTCTTTCCGAAGCACGATCGTATTTAAGTCATAGTTTCCGGATGTCCACAGACCATTCATCGGTCCATATGTAGTCATCACCGAGCGTGCCTGCCCCTCTTTGACGGAAATCTCATAACCTCTGAAATAAATTTCCCGCAGAGCACGCACAGAGACTACTGCCTCAACCTCATGTCGATGTGCCTCCTGGTTGTTGGTAGAAAAATGTTTGATGGTTCCGGTCGAACCTGCAATACCAAGTCCAATGATCTGAGCTGCTCCCATCTTTCCGGTAAGCAGCGGATCCTCAGAAATATACTCGAAGTTTCTTCCGTTCAACGGGCTTCTGTGAATGTTTAATCCAGGTCCCAGCAGCGCATCCACACGATTCTTTCGCAGTTCAAGTCCCGTCATCTCATATAACTTTTCTACCAGTTCCAGATTGAAGGTACATCCAAGTGCTGTGCCGTTTGGAAGTGAAAAAGCTTTCGTTCCACAATCAAGCCGGAGCCCTGAAGGTCCATCCGTCGTACATGCTGCCGGAATACCAAATGCGCGAAGTGACTCTGTCAGTCCTCCAAATGCCGAACCGGTTCCCGGCGTAACCTTAGGGCTGCACATTCCCTCACCCCGGAAAAGTATCATAAGATCTTCGTCCGACAACTGTGCAATAAATTCATCCATCGTAATCTTCTGATTATAAACATCTGCAAGTTTATATCCCCTGTCCCCGGTATATGCGATTGCTGGAATCTCTTCTATGCGGTCATACGGGCCAAATGTGCGCTTCGGTACCTGTGTATAGGTAAGACTTCCGTCTTTTGCCCGTGTCATACGTTCGTAAGATTCCGCCGGCGCACACACCTCTTCCAAATCCTCAATGATCAGAAAATCCTGCTCATATTCTGCCACGCGCTCTGCGCTGCGGACATCTGCACCCACATAAATTCCATACATGCCAGCCTCTAACAAAAAACAATCCTTATGCCCGGTTGCTCCGGTATCATCATATGAAGCATACACTGATTTTGGAATCGTAATCGTAACCGTCTGCGTCTCCCCCGATGCCAGTTCCTTTGTCTTTGCAAATCCGGCCAGTACTCTTGCCGGCTTGTCCAAAGCCACCTGCGGTGCTTCGATATACACCTGAACAACCTCTTTTCCAGCCAGATTTCCGGTATTCCTGACAGTTGTTTTTACTTCTATGGAATCTTTCTGCTCAGCAAATGCAGACTCCATGGAAAATGTCGTATAAGAAAGTCCGTATCCGAACGGATAGATGACTTTGTTCTTTGCAAACGTCTCAAAATAACGATATCCTACATAGATATCTTCTTTGTAGTAATTGCGTTTCGCATCTCCAAAATTTGCCGTACACGGGTAATCCTCAATACATTCTGCAATCGTATCCGTGAGTCTTCCGCATGGATTCACACGACCGGTAAGCACATCACACACACCGTTTCCGCCTTCCTGTCCTCCCTGCCATGCATAAAGAACAGCAGATGGCTGCAATTCTTCTACCCATTTCATATCAATAATATTTCCGACATTGAGAATAACTGCGGTACGCTTAAATTTTCTGCTTACCTTTGCAATCATATCCCTCTCAGCAGCCGTCAGGAGATAACTGCCCGCTTCATTGACATTGTCCTGATCCTCTCCGGCAGTTCTGCCAATGATGACAAGCGCGATATCATCATCTGCCGCCTCAATCACGGCATCATCCAACGGCATCTCTTCCTGTGACCATGGTACAAGCCCCCATCCTACCCCTGCATCATATGGATGATCCTTGATCCAGTCCTCATATACCTGCAATAAATTTTCATCCAGCGAAATATCGTTTTCCTTTCTCAATGCATCCAGAATGCCCACCACATATTTGGTGTTTACCAGCCCACCGGAGCCAAGACCGCTTTTATAATAGTGAAAAGCCATCCGTCCGAAGACTGCTACCTTATCTCCCTTGCGCAGAGGGAGTGTCTGATTTTCATTTTTGACAAGAACACACCCCTCTGCTGCTGTCTGTCTTGCCAGCGTCGCATATTTATCAATATCTACTACATATCTCCCCATAATATTCCTCCTTAGGGCATCAGTCTTTTTGCAATTTTTTATTATAGCAAAAAAAAGCGAAAAAAAGAAGTGGATTTAAAACCATTTTGACTGATTTTTCATCCACTTCATCCACTTATTTTGTTCTTCCAATTTCCGCAATACTGTTTACAAACTGTTGCATTTCTTCCTTGGAACCAATGCTTCGGGCTGCATCAATGACCTGTTTTTTTTCGTCATCATCCAAAGAGGAAAAGCCTCGCATCGCATCTTCGTTCATCGCAAGTCCGAATCCCAGTCCCAATGGAAGTCCGTCTTCTTTTACCATACACTGCCTCCATGACCTTGAATATCAGCTTATTTAAAATTGCCTTATATTCTTACAAAATCAAGTATGTGCAGTTTGGATTTTTTTATTCTTTATGTGCTGTAAGCAATGCCCAATAATTTCTGTTATTGAAGTTCACGAATAGATGAAACTGTTATGTCATAATCAGACTCTAACTTTTCCATCATCTCCGAGGTCACATCATTCTTTCCGTTTCGTAATGCTTCTGTCACATCATAGCTGGACTTGTACAGACGGTCCAGTCCAAGGTTCTGACATACGCCCTTCAAAGTATGAGCCGCACGAAACGCTTCTTCAAGATTCTGTGCTTCCAGATTTTTTAATATATTTGCATAGCTCTCATCTGCGAGAAATTTAATGAGAAACTTCTCAATCAGAGCATCATTCTGCAAACGATCTTTGACGGATGCATAATCGCTATCCATGTTCTTGTATACCTGCTCAACTGTCATTGTTTTCTCCGTCATTATAAATAATTTGTAAAGATATTCTCATTATATCTTTACAAATTATTTCTGTCAATTAAACTATGCGAAACATCCCTAAAATCCAGTAAATTAGCCCCAGCACCCAACTGGAAAAAATGCCATATAAAATTACGGGACCTGCAATTTTAAAAATCTGGCATCCGATTCCAAATACCTGCCCCTCTTTCTGAAACTCTACCGCCGATGAGCATACACCATTTGCAAATCCGGTAATCGGAACCAACGCCCCAGCACCTCCCCAGTTTGCCAGAAGTCCATAGACATTAAAGCTCGTAAGTATTACCGAAAGCAATACCAGTATCAGGCTGCACCACAACGCCGCGTCATCCTGCTTTGCTCCAAACACGCCCATTGCAATGTTTAAAATGATCTGTCCCAAAAGGCAGATTACACCTCCCATCACAAAGGCTTTTCCCATATTTGTCAACAGATTATGGGTAGGTGTTACCTTTTTGACATATTCGCTGTACTGTTTGTTTCGTTCCTGCTGCTTTTGATCTATTTGCTGCTGTTTTTGATTCATTCTCTGCTCCTTCCAATATGGCATCTGCAAAGAAACGGATCAAAGGCTCCCTACAAGGTTGGATGAAAGCTCGTTTTTACCTGCCACAGATCCGGCTCCTGTTCTCCCCATGCGAACAATTCCTTCATCTGCTCATCATGCTCCGGAAGTGGTTCATATCCTTTGACCATCTTAATCAGATACGCTTCTTTTTCATCCTTGGGAGAAAGCGTATCTACAACACTCAACAGGTATTCTGATAACGCCTCCGGTTCCATATCTGCATCTGCCGATACATTAAATAATTTTTTTAAAAGTCCTGCAATATAATAAAATTCATAATTACCAAGCAATACCGATTTTTGCATATTGCATTTTAAAATTACACTCTGGCGTGCAATGGATGTTACCATAAATATTTCCTCTTTTCCTGTCTCTTTTGTATATTCTACTGTCTGTTATTGTACCACAATCCATACGCTTTACCAGTACTTTGGCAGGCCATACCCACAGAAAAAGTAATACATCGAACCAGCCAGTTTTCCAAATGCCATGGCAATCATGACCCAGCTCAATCCCCGGTTGATATACAGCCGTCGAAACAAAATCGGAAATGTATTTAAAATTTCCGCCAGCGCCACTGCAATACATCCGACAAAAATTCCAGCTGCCAGACCGTAGATGGCAACCATCACATGCGCCATCCACGGAATCGGGAAACGCGCCTCCCACTCAAAAACAGAAAATATCGCTCCAACCATTACGCCGAAAACAATGCTGTTCTCAATCTCGAAAATATGATTTCCCATATTATTTTTTTTGATCATACGCGGAACTACACCAATGACCAGAATGAAGGCAAATGTTCCGGCAGACACAGCAATTCCACAGGCAATTGCAAGCAGGCCTATCAGTATGTGGCTAATTAACATCATGCTCATGTCCTTTCCGCCCTGCATTCTCAATAAAGGTGGTATCAATGTCTTTTTCGTACTTACGCATTTCTACCTGAATCGGTGTCGGATCTGATGTAATTTTCTTTTTGCCAATATGATTAAAGAACACCAGAATTCCAACTGCCAGGCCAAGTCCATAACAGATTTCAATTTCTGACACAGTCGGTTTTTTCTGCCCGATCACCTGTCCATAGAACCGATCAAACACTTCCCCGATGGAAATGTCATTGTTAAATGCCATAATTGTAAATGCAGATCCTAAAAAAATGGTAATGCACAACAATATCACTTTGAAATACTCTCTCCATTTTGGTGCGATCGGAGATGCGATATATTCCACAACAAAATCCTGTTCTCCATAACTTACGACCTCCACATTCGGATAGTCCTGCAGGATCAGGTCAATCACATTCAGTATGGAAAATACCTCGATGCGCTTCTTTTTCTTTCCGACATCCTTTTTAAAGGTATATAGTGTTTTATTCTTTACACCGGCGGCAATGGCCGGATCACTGCATTGTACCGACATCACATCCATGATTTTTATCTGCGGCTCGTAGCAGACACTGTTCATATCTGCTTTCACATATACCGTTTCATGCTTTTCCTTCATATTCACAATTGCTCTTTACAAGCGTTCCTTCCTTCGGCGTTGCATTTTTGCTGCAGGACAGCATATACCAGCCTGTCAGTGCAATGATAACGACAAGGGCGATGCCCAATATGATACGGTAGCAGCGTACACCATTACCTGTGTGTTTCTTTTTGCTTTGTTGTTCCATGCGCGCCTCCTTTTCTTCTGTGCTAGTATGTACCTTTTTTTACGCATTATTCCAAATTTTCGAAGTATGCCAAAAGATGATTGACAGGTTCTCCTTTTGGACATACATTAAGAGTAGATGTAAGGTATCAACCAAGTATTATGTGAAAGGAACTGCATTCTATGGTGCAAACGAAAGAAATTATGACACTTGCCGTAGAAATCGGTGACATCATGCTGCGAAGCGGCGCCGAACTCTACCGCGTGGAAGACTCTCTCATACGAATACTCGAAGCATACGGCATCGAAGACTTTGACGTGTACGTTCTCTCGAACGGTATCTTCGCCAGCGCCAATGAAAGTCGCGACGACGCCTGCAGTATGATCCGGCATGTGCCTCTCTCCGGTGTGAATCTTGGCAAAGTGGCGGCTTTAAATCAGCTGACAAGAGATATCTGTGACCACACCTGCTCCATTTCCGAAGCAAATATACGACTGGAAGAGTGTAAAAAACTTCCCTCTTATCCGAGGCCTCTGCTTATCGGCGGATGCGCGATTGCCTGCGGATGTCTCTGTTATCTCTTTGGCGGCACCCATGTGCTCGACATGCTTTTTGCCACGATTATCGGTGGACTGGAGGAAGCGTTTCTCCTTGCGTGCCAAAAGCACCGCATTACACGTTTTCTCACGACGATCTATGCAAGCATTCTTGTGGCAGTACTGACCATTCTCGTTTTTATGACCGGACTTCCGATTCATTATGACAAGATCATTATCGGTGATATCATGCCACTTGTTCCGGGAATTGTTTTTACTACTTCAATCCGTGATTTTTATAACAGTGATTATCTGTCCGGAACGATTCATCTCATTGATGCACTGCTCACGGCACTGTGTATTGCAGTAGGTGTTGGTCTTCCGATTATTCTGTTCCGCTATATGGGAGGAGGTTTTCCTTTATGACATATGTGATTCAATTTGTGTTCGCAATGATTGCAACGATTGCTTTTGCGCTTTTGTTCTGCGCACCTAAAAAAGAACTCGTTTTCTGTGGTTTATCGGGCGCACTCGGCTGGATCGTATACTATATTCTGTTTCAGCTAAATGGCAATGTGGTGCTTGCCTCTTTGGTTGCCACTTTTATTCTGACTGTTTTTTCAAGAACGATGGCCGTTGTGCGGCGCAATCCTGCCACAGTATATTTATTATGTGGAATTTTCCCTTTGGTACCCGGCGCAGGCATTTATTATACCGCGTACTATCTGATCACAAAAGAAAGCGCGCTTTTTTCCGCAAAGGGACTTGAAACATTTGAAATTGCTCTGGCGATTGTGTTTGGAATTATTTTTGGATTTGCGATTCCGGAAGCGATCTTTCACCGCTCCCGGAATCAGAAATAGAAATCTTATTGGATTGCATCAAGTGCATTGGAGATATCTGCAATCAGATCTTCCTTGTCTTCAAGACCAAGGCTGATTCGGATCAGTTCTGCAGGCACACCTGCTTCCTTAAGCTGCTCATCATTCATCTGTCTGTGTGTCGATGTGGCCGGGTTGAGGCAGCAGGTTCTCGCATCTGCTACATGTGTCTCAATTGCGCCCAGTTTCAGTGTCTTCATAAATGTAGAAGCCGCTTCACGTCCTCCCTTTAATCCAAAGGAAACTACGCCGCATCCGCCGTTCGGCAGGTATTTCTGTGCTCTCTCATAATATTTATTGGATGGAAGTCCGGAATAATTAACATAGGCAACTTTTGGATGCTTTTCCAAAAATTCAGCCACGGCCTGTCCGTTCTCCACATGCTTTGGCATACGCACATGCAATGATTCCAAACCAAGATTGAGAATAAATGCATTGTACGGTGACTGCATGGAACCAAAATCCCGCATCAGCTGTGAGGTACATTTTGTGATAAAAGCACCCTCTTTTCCAAATTTTTCTGCATAGGTAATTCCATGATAGCTCTCATCCGGTGTACAAAGTCCCGGATATTTGTCTGCATGTGCCATCCAGTCAAATCGTCCACTATCTACGATTGCTCCGCCTAATGCAGCGCCATGTCCGTCCATATACTTTGTTGTAGAATGTGTGACAATATCTGCGCCCCATTCGAATGGACGGCAGTTTACCGGTGTCGGGAATGTGTTATCCACGATCAGCGGTACTCCATGCTCATGTGCCACTTTTGCAAAAAGCTCAATATCCAGAACGGTCAGTGCCGGGTTTGCAATGGTCTCACCAAACATCAGCTTGGTATTCGGCTGAAATGCCGCATTCAGCTCTTCTTCCGTTGCATCCGGTGATACGAATGTTGCTGTAATTCCCATCTTCGCCATCGTCACAGCGATCAGGTTAAAAGTACCTCCATAAATAGAGGAAGAAGCTACGATATGATCTCCACATTCACAGATGTTAAACATTGCAAAAAAATTTGCTGCCTGTCCGGATGATGTAAGCATGGCTGCAGTACCGCCTTCCATCTCTGCAATCTTTGCTGCCACAAGGTCATTCGTAGGATTCTGCAGACGACTGTAAAAATATCCTTCTGCCTCTAAATCAAACAATTTTCCCATATCTTCACTTGTGCTGTATTTAAAAGTCGTAGACTGTACAATCGGAATCTGTCTTGGTTCTCCGTTTCCCGGTGTATATCCTGCCTGTACGCATTTTGTCCCCATTCTATATTCACTCATTTTATTTTCTCCTTTCATCTTCGGATTCCGTTTTCCATAGGAATCCCATAGGATTATAGTAGCATTTCTGCATTCCATTTGCAATAAAAGGATTTTCCTATGCAAAAAAAGAAAGACTGTAGAAACCACAATGTCCTACAGTCTTTTTCATATCATTATTTACTTTCTTCTGAAGCCTCACTCTGAAGTTTCTTTTCTTCCTCCATTTTTGCCTTCTCAGCAAGAATCGCCGTGTTCAGTTGAAGCATCTTTGCATCCAGATTCGATACGATTTCTGCACATTCCCTCAAGTCCCGGCTGATATAATCCGGTGCATTTCCCTCGAATTTGTAATAAATTTTATGTTCCAGGCTTGCCCAGAAATCCATGGCAATGGTTCGGATCTGAATTTCCACCATTGTATCTACCACGCGATCCGATAAAAAAATCGGCAACGATACCTGCATATGAAAACTTTTATATCCGCTGGCCTTCGGATGCTTGATGTAATCCTTAATGGATACGACGGTCAGGTCGTTCTGCTTTCCGATCATCTCTGCCAGACGATAGATATCCGAGGTAAATGAACATACGATGCGGATTCCCGCGATATCTTTAATGTACTTAACCATATTTTCAATTGTGACTTCATAATTGTCACGTTTGAGTTTCTTAACGATACTCTCTGGTGTCTTGATACGCTTCTTAATGTATTCTATCGGATTATACTTATGTATGTGTACAAACTCATCGTTGAGAATATCCAGCTTCGTGCCAACTTCCTTCAACGCGGAATTGTACAAAAACATGGCAGTCTCCCAACTGTCAATGTCTTCATTCAAAATCTGTGTTGTATCCATATGTACCCTCCATTCTTATTTATTATACCATATTTACAGCATAAAATAAGCAATGGCTGCCATATTTTAGAAAATCTTAAGTTTCTGTACAGGCCCTCTAATCTTCTTCCAGCACCTGCATTTCCATATAATCAAAATCAATCTCTTCCACAAAATTATCTTTTCCGAATCGTGTCTTTGACCGTCTCTGAAATTCCTTGACATTGGCATCTAACCAGATTGGTTTTCCAAGGTCAAACCGAAGGCATGCTTCCTCCAAAGCCCGGAAAATTTTGTGGGTGCGTGTATCGTCATCTTCTATCTCAATGGTTTCGGACTTCACAAGTCTCGTGTCTGTCCACAATTTGAACCAGATTTTCATTACTTCTTCCTCCTCTGACGATTGCACTCATACATTAAAAGCGTTGCAGAAATGGCCGCATTTAAAGATTCCACTTTTCCCTCCATCGGGATGCGGATATAAGTATCTGCGCAATCTGCAATTTCCTTGCTCAGACCGTTTCCTTCGTTGCCGATCAGGAATCCACACGCTTTCGTATAATCAAAAGCATCGTACATTGCAGTTCCTTTCAAATGCGCAGCGTACAGATGCACGCCCTTTCCCTGCAACATGGTAAGCGTCTCTTCAAGGTCATCCACAATATAATAAGGCATACGGTAAATACTTCCCATCGTAGAACGAATTGTCTTTGGATTAAACAAATCCACCGTGGTGCGATTCATAATAATTCCACTGATACCGGCACCCTCTCCGGTCCGCACCATCGTTCCAAGATTGCCCGGGTCCTGAACACTTTCCAGAATCAGTAAATGTGTCTTTTCCCCACAAAGCATGTCGGAAAGTTCATACTTCGGAATCTTAACTACCGCAAGAATCCCCTGTGGTGTCTGCGTATCGGATACACTGCGAAAAACAGCATCCGCAACGACTTCATACGTATACTCCTGCAAAAGTTTTTTATGTTCTTCCTCCTGTAAAAAACTTTCGGAAACATAGACACTTATCAGCCACTCTTTCGGAGCTTCTAAGAACATCTTGATGCCTTCCACAACAAAAGCATTCTGCTTTTTGCGCTCCCTCGCTTTTTTTATCAAAGCAGTGAGGTTTTTCATCTGCTGATTGGATGTACTTGTGATCATACGTGGTTTTCTCCTCCTTTTAAGGTGCAGGTGCCATAAAAATACGACGATTTCATCATCGGGGCATCTGCATAAGTCATAAGGCATAAAAAAGGGACAGTCGGAAACCCGACTGCCCCGCATCGACAAATGATTAAACCAGAGATTTAGAAATCTGATACATATACTCGTCAACACCTTTTTTCATTGCAAGTGCTTCGTCGATATCGAAATCAACAAATGCGCCACCCTTGTGTGCAATTAAACGGTTGCTCTTGCCCTCACAAAGAAGATCAACTGCCATAGCACCCATAGTTGTTGCATATACACGATCCTTACATGTCGGGCTTCCACCACGCTGCATATGTCCAAGAATGGTAGCACGGGTCTCGATACCTGTAGCTTCCTCAATTCTCTTTGCCATGCTCTGTGAATGTCCGATTCCCTCAGCATTGATGATAATGTAATGCTGCTTTCCATTCTTACGTGCATTGACAACCTGGTCGATCAGTCGCTGCTCATCATAATCATATTTCTCAGGAAGTAATACTTCCTCTGCTCCATTTGCAAGACCACACCATAATGCGATATGTCCTGCGCCACGTCCCATAACCTCAATAATGGAGCATCTCTCATGGGAAGTAGATGTATCACGAACCTTGTCAATTGCTTCCATAGCAGTATTGACAGCGGTATCAAATCCAATTGTATAATCGGTACATGCAATATCCAGATCGATTGTTCCCGGAACACCGATTGTATTGATTCCAAGTGCAGCTAACTTCTGTGCACCCTTGAATGAACCATCACCACCGATGACTACGATTGCATCAATGCCATGTTTCTTACAAATCTCAGCACCTTTTTGCTGACCTTCCGGAGTAACGAACTCCATGCAACGGGCTGTCTGTAAAATGGTACCACCACGAGAGATTGTATCGGATACACTCTTGGCATCCATGTCGATAATCTCTTCGTTCAGAAGTCCTGCATAGCCTCTCTTAATTCCTTTTACTTTTTTTCCTTTGAAAAGAGCCTGTCTTACTACAGCACGAATTGCTGCATTCATTCCTGGTGCATCTCCACCACTGGTAAGAACACCAATTGTGTTTATCTCTTTTGCCATCGTTACATCCTCCATATATTAAATAATAATCAATTCCCTTAATCTGTTTTATTCTATACTTATTAGGCGCGGTTTTCAATGCTTTTTTCAATAACTTTTACATTTTTTTTGCCAAGAAAATTCGTCAAAGTGGTCAAAAGCTCCGAATTTGCGCAAACGGTAAGGTTTCTTCCCAGCCTTTTTACAGCTTTCGGATTGGCCACATAAATGACGATCTCATCGTTTCCATCGGAATCGTGAAGTTTTGCCATCAGTTCCTGCTCCTGCGACAGATACTCCTCTTTTGTCGGGAACTGGAGCCAGATTTCTCTTTGTGTATCGTCAAACGGAATGATGCGCTCGCAGATAATTTTACCATTCTGCTCATCCTCTACCGTGGCATGCCCGACAACAAACACCTTCGCATCTTCATTCAAAAAGCGGCTGTATCTCTCATAATCTTTTGGAAATATGATAACTTCCACATTCCCGGTCAGATCCTCCACCGTAATGAATGCCATCGCCTTATTATTTCTGGTAAATTTCACGGTCTTTGCCGTGATGATTCCACCAACGATCACATGTGCATTGTCCTGCACTTTGACAGCACCGGTCTCTTCCTCACGGATGAAATCCAGCGCATTTGCAGTGACGCTTTTTTTCATTTTATCCATGTACTCTTCGAGCGGATGTCCGCTGAGATAAATGCCGAGCACTTCTTTTTCGAATCCCAGAAGCATCTCTTTATCAAACTCACCCACATTCGGATACTGCACTTCGTAATCTTTTTTATCTTCCTCCGATACCAGATCAAACAGGCTCATCTGCCCGGACATCGTATTTTTTTTCTGATGTACCACCTGATCCACGATTGATGCATAGACCATGGTCATCTGCTTTCTCGTTCCGTCGAGACTGTCACACGCCCCCGCCTTGATCAGATTTTCAATGGCACGCTTGTTGACATCCCGCTCCGCGGTACGCTCAATGAAATCCTGCAATGTGCGGTATGGTCCTCCCAGCTCGCGTTCTTCGATAATTTTGTCAATGACCGGACGTCCCAAAGCTTTGATCGCATAGAGTCCATAGCGGACATTTTCTCCTTCTGCGGTAAACTCGCCACGTCCCACATTAATGTCCGGTGGCAGTACCTGGATTCCCATATCCTTGCAGTGGAACAAATACTCTGCAGCTTTTGCCGAGTTGTCAATGACAGACGTCATAAGGGCTGCCATAAATTCTACCGGATAATAATATTTTAACCATGCGGTCTGTACAGAAATGACCGCATAAGCTGCCGCATGAGACTTATTAAACGCATACTTTGCGAAATCTACCATGGAATCGTAAATACTGTTGGCAGCCTTTTCATCAATTCCATTTGCCACGCAGCCCTTAATACCACGCGTTTCATCTCCATACACAAAGCTCTGCCGTTCGGCATCAATGACATACTGCTTTTTCTTACTCATGGCACGGCGGATATTATCTGCCTGTCCCATCGTATAACCGGCAAGTTTCTGCACAATCTGCATAACCTGCTCCTGATAGACGATACATCCGTAGGTCGGTTCAAGAATCGACTCCAGTTCCGGTGTCACATAGGAAATCGTATCCTTATTATTCTTTCCCTTGATATAGTTTGGAATAAAATCCATTGGCCCCGGCCGGTACAAAGAAATTCCGGCTACAATGTCCTCGAAATTCTGTGGTTTTAATTCCTTCATAAAGTTCTGCATTCCCGCAGACTCCAGCTGGAACACCCCCTGAGTCTTTCCGGAACCGATGAAATCCAGTACTTCTTTATCATTCAAATCAATGTGATCGATATCAATCTCAATTCCTTTGGATGCCTTTACATTTTTTACCGCATCTTTGAGTACCGTCAGGGTCCGAAGCCCCAGAAAGTCCATCTTCAAAAGGCCCAGTTCCTCTAACTGCACCATATTATACTCTGCCGTCGGGCTGCCATCGCTCGCTCTGCCAAGCGGCACATAATCGCTTGCAACCCCCGGGTAGATCACGACACCTGCTGCATGCACGGAAGTATGGTTCGGCAGTCCTTCCAGACGCTTTGCCATATCAATGAGTTCATGCATCCGCACATCTCCCTCATAGACGCTGCGAAATTCCGGATTTACCTGAAGTGCCCGGTCGATCGTCATATTCAGTTCCATCGGCACCATCTTTGCCAGCCGATCCATCTCTGCATACGGGAAATCAAGCGCTTTTCCTACTGCCTTGATGACTCCTCTCGCTGCCATAGTACCGAATGTCACAATCTGTGTCACAGAATCTTTTCCGTATTTTTCTGCTACATATTCGATTACGCGGGATCGCTCCGCATACTCGAAGTCCACGTCGATATCCGGCATGGATACACGTTCCGGATTCAGGAACCGCTCAAACAGAAGATTGTAACGCACCGGATCGATATTCGTGATTCCTGTACAGTAACATACACGGCTTCCGGCACCGGAACCTCGTCCCGGACCTACCCAGCAGTCATGTGTCTTTGCCCAGTTGATATAATCCCACACAATAAGGATATATTCCACAAATCCCATGGTCTCTATAATGCCAAGTTCATATTCCATATCCTTATAGATGGCGTCACACTGTTCCTTTGTATAGGATGCATTATTCGTGTATTTTTCCGCAAAACCCTTGTCACATAGTGCCCGCAAAAATTCACTGGCCGATGCATAGCCTTCCGGCACTTCGTATTTTGGAATCTTATAATTTCCAAACTCTAACGTTACCTGACAGCGGTCAGCAATCTTTTGCGTATTGTCCACAGCCTCCTGTGCATATGGAAAAAGTGCCCGCATCTGTTCCTCGCTTTTTACAAAGAACTGACCTCCCTCGTAGCGCATACGGTCCTCATCCGTAATTTTCTTTCCGGTCTGAATGCAAAGCAGTACATCGTGTGCCTCCACATCCTCTTCGTATGTGTAATGCACATCGTTTGTACACACAAGCCCGATTCCAAGCTCCTGGCTCATCCGAAGCAGCTGCTGATTGACAAGCTTCTGGTCTGAGATTCCGTGATCCTGCAACTCAAGGAAGAAATTATCCTTTCCAAAACAGTTCACATACTTTTTGGCAATTTCCTTCGCCTCTTCATAAAAGCCACGAACAATATAACGGGGAATTTCTCCGGCAAGACAGGCTGACAGACAGATCAGCCCCTCGTGATACTTCTCAAGTGTCTCAAAATCCACCCTTGGCCGGTAATAATAGCCTTCAGTAAATCCTATTGAAACAATCTTCATAAGGTTCGCATAACCCTTGTTATTTTCCGCAAGGAGAATCAAATGATAGTATCGATCCTCCCCATGACTTGCCTCCCGGTCAAAACGGGAATTGGGAGCCACATAAACCTCACAGCCGATAATCGGATTGATGCCAGCAGCCTTTGCCGTCTTATAAAATTCCACCACTCCGTACATCACACCATGATCCGTAATCGCCGCACTGTTCATCCCCAGCTCTTTGACCCGGGCTACATATTCTTTTATTTTGTTGGAACCATCTAAAAGGGAATATTCCGTATGAGTGTGAAGATGTGCAAATGCCATGAAACTGTTTCCTTTCTCTCTTAAAAACGCTGTCTCCATTATACGTTTAACACCCCAAAAAGGCAAGCTTTCTAAGTTAAATACCTAAGCCCAATCCCCATGCAATCAGCGCCAACAAAAGCAAATGCAGCGGATAAAAAGCATAGAAAAAATACTTGTGCTGTTTTCCTCTTGTTCCATTATAAAAATGCAGAGGAATCAGCATGAGTAATGCCAGCAATTCCAATTCGCCGGAAAACACACCAAGTGAAACGACCGCCAGCGCAAATCCCAACTCCCGTTTGCTCCGCAATAAATACATGATATAAATCGCAATCACACCGCTTGCTCCGTAATCGCAGGAAATCACATAGGAAGCAAGTGCACATCCCACCATTCCAATCACTACAAGCAAAATAATCCGTCCGATTTCACTTGTCAGATTGTCTGAAGAAAAACGTTCCATCACCCAGTCTGCCGCCATAATTACCAGAAGTCCGAGAAACAATGTAAAAAACACATTGTTATAGGATAATTCCAGCACCCTCTGATTCAGCGCCATATCAAATGGGACTTCCGAAATCAAAGCAAACACAAACAGACGAGCCGCATACTTTCTGCGGCTGTGTGTATAATGGAATCCCTCGACAAGCAAAAAGCAATAAATTGGAAAAGCCATCCTTCCGATTCCGCGCAACAGCAGATCCAGTCGGTAGCAGTTGTCCACTGTGACCGGTGCCCAGGACGGCATCTGTACCAGAATACGTTCCAGTATCGCGGCAGCCGAATGATCAATAAGCATTGTAATCACAGCTATCATTTTAAGCCAGTAGCCGGAGATTCCATGTTCCCCGGCTACTGACTGATTGTTCATCACATTATTTTCCATTTTAAAATCCTGACATATTTACAGTGATCTTATCCAGTTTCCAAATATCATCTACATATTCCTGAATCGTTCTGTCAGATGAGAATTTTCCTACATGTGCAACATTTAAAATTGCTGATTTTGCCCATGCGCTCTTGTTCTGGTAATATGCAGAAATCTTCTTCTGTGCATTTGCATATGCACGGAAGTCAGCAAGAATAAAGTAACGGTCTGCCACCTGTCCCTGCTGTGGATTTAACAGTGAATTATAAAGTTCGCGGAAAAGTTCACGATCGTTCTGCGAATAAGTTCCATCGACAAGCTGGTTGAGTACCTGGCGGATTTCCGGATCATTATTGTAGATATCCACCGGATTGTAATCCCTGTTGTTCTCATGTGCAATAACTTCTTCTGCACTCATACCAAAGATAAAGATATTGTCTGCGCCAACTTCCTCGTACATCTCAACGTTAGCTCCATCCATGGTTCCGATTGTAATTGCGCCATTTAACATGAACTTCATATTACCGGTTCCGGATGCTTCTTTACTTGCAGTTGAAATCTGCTCGCTGACATCAGCCGCGGCAAAGATCCACTCTGCGATGGATACTCGGTAATCTTCGATAAATACAACTTTAATCTTACCATTGATGGATGGATCGTTGTTGATCACATCTGCAACGGAGTTGATCAGCTTGATCGTCTTTTTCGCTGTACGATATCCGGCTGCTGCCTTTGCACCAAAAATGAATGTTCTTGGATAGAAATCCATATTTGGATTTGCCTTTAACTGATTGTACAGATACATAACATGTAAAATATTCATCAGCTGACGCTTGTATTCATGCAAACGCTTTACCTGAATATCGAAAATAGAATTTGGATCTACATCGATACCATTGTGCTCTTTGATATATTTTGCAAGACGTATTTTGTTCTGATGCTTGATTTCCATAAACTCTTCCTGTGCCTTTGGATCCTTTGCCAGAAGAATCAGTCCGGAAACCTTTGACAGATCGGTAATCCACTCTTTTCCAACATGTTTGGTTATCCAGTCGGAAAGCAATGGGTTCGCATGTGCAAGGAAACGTCTCTGTGTAATACCATTTGTCTTATTATTGAACTTCTCCGGAAACATCTCATAGAAGTCCCTAAGCTCCTGTTTCTCAAGAATTTCTGTATGAAGTCTTGCTACACCATTAACAGAGTAACCTGCAACGATTGCCATATTTGCCATCTTTACCTGTCCATCATAGAGGATTGCCATCTTGCGGATTTTCTCCTCATTTCCCGGATAGCGGTTCTGGATTTCAAGTACAAAACGACGGTTGATTTCTTCTACGATCTGATATACACGAGGAAGTAATCTCTGGAAAATGTCAATTGGCCACTTTTCAAGAGCCTCTGCCATAATCGTATGGTTTGTGTAAGCAACACAATGTGTGGTAATATCCCATGCCTCATCCCAGGAAAGTCTCTCTTCGTCCACAAGAATACGCATCAACTCTGCGACTGCAACCGTTGGATGTGTATCATTCATCTGGAATGTCACTTTCTTTGGCAGATCATGCAGATCACTATGATGCTTTTTGAATCTTGCAAGCGCACGCTGGATACTTGCAGATACGAAGAAGTACTGCTGCTTTAAGCGAAGTTCCTTACCTTTTACATGGTTGTCATTTGGATATAATACTTCAACAAGATTGCGGGCAAGATTCTCCTGCTCCACTGCCTGATCGTAATCTCCACGGTCAAAAGAATCCAGACTGAACTCTTCCTTTGGCTGTGCATCCCAGATCATAAGAGAATCTACTACATGGTTGCCATATCCTACGATTGGCATATCATATGGTACAGCCAGTACAGACTGATAATCTACCTGACGGAAAGAAAGCTGACCATCTTCAGACGGAAGCTGCTCTACGTGTCCTCCAAACTTGATCTCGTAACAGTACTCCGGTCTGCGCAGTTCAAATGGATATCCATCTTTTAACCAGTTATCCGGTACCTCTACCTGGAATCCATCAATAATCTGCTGCTTGAACATACCATAACGATAGCGGATACCACATCCATATGCTGCATAACCAAGTGTTGCAAGCGAATCCATAAAGCAGGCTGCCAGACGGCCCAAACCACCATTACCAAGTGCCGGATCCGGTTCCTGATCCTCGATGACACTGATATCAAGACCGATTTCTTCTAATGCTTCCTTCACTTCTTTGTATGCACAAAGATTGATCAGGTTATTTCCCAAAGCACGGCCCATCAAAAACTCCATGGACATATAGTACACGGTCTTTGGATCATCATGCTCGATAACCTGCTGCGTTGCCATCCATTCATCCATGATAATATCTTTTACTGCAAGAGAAACTGCCTGGAAGATTTCCTGCTGGCTTGCTTCTTTCAAAGTCTTACGATACATGGTCTTCACGTTTTCGGTAACTGCTTTGATAAATTCCTTTTTACTGAACACTTTATCTCTCATGCTCATCCTCCTCTATGATACTTTTACATTGTTTCTACATAAACTTTAAGAAAATTTCTCATTACAAAAAGAAAAAGGGAGCGAAGCGATTTGCTTTGCCCCCATATATTCTATTGTTTTTCTACAGCAAGTGTTACTTTCTCGCCATTGATACTCCATTCTTTCTCGTATCCGGTTAATGTTCCTGCTGTAATCTTATCGGCAAGTACCTCGGAACGAATCTCATCTCCATACTTCTCGAAAATACCAGTTACCTTCTCATCTGCGGTATAAGATACTGCAATATGATCCATAACTTCGAATCCAGCCTCTTTTCTCATCGTCTGAATCTTACTGATCAATTCACGGACAAATCCTTCCTCAATCAGTTCCGGAGTTAATTTCGTGTCCATAACAACGGTAACGTAATTATCGCCTTCCGTTACAAATCCTTCTGCCTGTGTCATGGTAATGAGCAAATCCTCTTCTAATAATACAACCTCATCACTCACACTGTCAAGTTTCAGACAACCGTTTGCTTTCAGTTCTGCCATCGCCTTGTTTCCATCCAGCTCTGCAAGTGCAGCCTGAATCTGTTTCAAATATTTACCATACTTTGGTCCTACTGTACGAAGCTGCGGTTTGAACTGATAATCGGTGTAGTTGCTGACATCATCGGTAAATGTAACCTTCTTTACATTCAACTCATCCGCAATAATATTGACATAAAAATCACTGAGTACTTCCGGTGCCTTCACATACATCTGGCCAATTGGCTGACGGTTCTTGATGTTTGCACTATTACGGCATGCACGACCCATAACAACAATTTTGAGTACCTCATCCATTGCCTTCTCGAGATCCTTATCGATCATCTTCTCATCGACCTTCGGGAAGTCACATAAATGAATACTTTCCGGTGCGGAAGGATCAATCGAACATACCAGATTACGGTAAATATCCTCAGTCATAAATGGAATCATTGGTGCTGCGGCCTTACAGATGGTAACCAGCGCAGTATATAATGTCATGTAAGCATTGATCTTGTCCTGCTCCATTCCTTTCGCCCAGAAACGCTCACGGGAACGACGTACATACCAGTTACTCATATCATCAACGAACTCTTCGAGTGCACGGGCAGCTTCCGGAATACGATAATTTCCAAGGTTGTCATCCACTGCTGCTACTGCAGAATTCAGCTTGGACAAAAGCCACTTATCCATAACACTTAATTTGTCATAATCCAATGTATATTTTGTTGCATCAAAATTATCAATATTTGCATACAGTACAAAGAATGCATAAGTGTTCCACAGCGTTCCCATGAACTTACGCTGTCCTTCCTGTACAGCCTTACCGTGGAAACGGTTAGGAAGCCATGGTGCACTGTTGATGTAGAAATACCAGCGGATTGCATCTGCACCATACTTCTCCAGTGCATCAAACGGATCTACGGCATTTCCCTTGGACTTACTCATCTTCTGTCCGTTCTCATCCTGTACATGTCCAAGAACGATAACGTTCTGATAAGGCGCCTTGTTGAATAACAAGGTTGACTCCGCCATCAGAGAGTAGAACCATCCACGTGTCTGGTCAACAGCCTCAGAAATAAACTGTGCCGGGAACTGCTGCTCGAACAGATCCTTGTTCTCAAACGGGTAATGATGCTGTGCAAATGGCATTGCTCCGGAATCGAACCAGCAGTCGATAACTTCCGGTACACGCTTCATTGTGCCACCACATTTATTACACTTAAATGTAACCTGGTCAATATATGGACGGTGAAGTTCCACCTTGGCTGCGTCAGGGTTGCCGGAACGCTCTGCTAACTCAGCGCGGCTTCCGATAGATTCCTGGCATCCGCAGCCTTCACACTCCCAGATATTGAGTGGAGTTCCCCAGTAACGGTTACGGGAGATACCCCAGTCCTGAATATTCTCCAGCCAGTTTCCGAAACGTCCTTCACCGATGGACTTTGGAATCCAGTTTACCGTCTTATTATTAGCAACCAGATCATCACGTACCGCAGTCATCTTGATAAACCATGACTCTCTTGCGTAGTAGATCAGAGGTGTATCACATCTCCAGCAGTGTGGATACTCATGCTCGAACTTTGGAGCATCGAATAACTGTCCTCTTGCATCCAAATCTTTCAAAACTTCCGGGTCTGCTTTCTTTACAAATAATCCGGCAAATGGAGTTTCCTCGGTCAACTCACCTTTTCCGTTTACAAACTGTACGAATGGCAGATCATAATTGCGTCCGACATTGGCATCATCCTCACCAAATGCAGGTGCGATATGAACGATACCAGTACCGTCTGTCATAGTAACATAAGTATCGCATGTTACGAAAAAGCCTTTCTTGTGCTGCTTGTCGGCAACTGTCTTTGCACAATCATAAAGCGGCTCATATTCCTTATACTCAAGATCTTTACCTTTGTATGTCTCAAGTACTTCGTAGGCTTTCTGTCCTTCCTCCTTTGCAAGTGGAGAAAGTACCTTATCAGCAAGTGCCTCTGCCAGATAGTATGTGTAACCATCTGCTGCCTTTACCTTAATATAAGTATCATCCGGGTTCACACAAAGAGCCACATTACTTGGAAGTGTCCACGGTGTTGTGGTCCATGCGAGGAAGTAAGCATCTTCCCCGACAACCTTGAAGCGAACGATTGCAGAACGTTCCTTAACTGTCTTGTATCCCTGTGCAACCTCCTGGGAAGAAAGCGGAGTTCCACAACGAGGGCAGTAAGGTACGATCTTAAATCCCTTGTATAAAAGCTTCTTGTCCCAGATTGTCTTGAGTGCCCACCACTCAGACTCGATAAAGTTGTCATCATATGTGACATATGGGTTATCCATATCAGCCCAGAAACCAACAGTCCCTGAGAAATCCTCCCACATTCCTTTGTATTTCCATACGGATTCCTTACATTTCTTGATGAAAGGCTCCATACCATACTCTTCAATCTGCTCCTTACCGTTAAGTCCGAGCATTTTCTCAACTTCAAGTTCTACCGGAAGACCGTGGGTATCCCAGCCTGCCTTACGAGGAACATATTTGCCCTTCATCGTCTGATATCTAGGAATCATATCCTTAATAACACGTGTCAGAACGTGTCCGATATGTGGCTTTCCGTTTGCAGTTGGTGGTCCGTCATAGAAGGTGTAAGTCTCTCCTTCCTTGCGGTTCTCCATAGATTTCTTAAAAATGTCATTCTCACGCCAGAATTTTTCAGTTTCTTTCTCGCGCTCGACAAAGTTCATGTTGGTATCAACTTTGTTATACATATTTGCCTCCTAAAAAATAAATATGGAGCAGACGCATGAGAAAGCGAACTTTGTTCGCAAGCGTCTGCGTAGGCGAGCTGCCTTCAGCAGCTCACATAAAAAGCCCGCATCCAGTAATTAGGACGCGGGCGCACGTTATACCACCTGATTACCATGTACTTAAATCTCTGTCTGCCATACATACAAAAGATTTGCATACTTCGTTTCCGTAACGTGGAAAATACGTCGGACTCTACTCTCATCTTTACGATTTCGGTCCGCAACTCGGAAGTGATGTTCACTGTAAGATTACTTGTACCGGCTTCCACCTGTCTAAAATTATCCTTGATAACTTCTCCGGCTCTCTGTGACGTTCGCATTACAGTTACTGTCTTCGTCTTCGTTTTTTGCCTTTGCAACTAAGTATAGTAAGGTTTTTGGCGGATGTCAAGTCTCCGTTTTCAAGCTTATTAAAAATCTCTAACTTCTAATATTGGATTTCCAATACAATACCACCCGGATTCTCTATCAAAATATGATTCCCACATCTTATTTTTATCAATTCTTCACGTTAAACCAGCTTCGTATTCTCCGACTAATCTCAATTCTCCTTCTATCGCATCTTCTTCCTGTTGCTGTGCAGATTTTTTCGCTTCATTTTCTTCGTCGCTACTAAATGGATTGGGAATAAACAGTCGCTTGTAGGTTGCCGGTGTGCTTCCTGTATCCTGCACTATCCAGTCAAAACTGGTAGCCTCTCCCTCTATCTGCTTGTAATTCCACCAGATGTCGTTTCTGTCCACGCGCATCATCGCGGTTTCATTTTCCCATACATTTGTCTCCCACTGTTCACTCAGCTTGTTATAGGCATCACTGTCCTGGTCTTTGATGGTCTGTTCAAATTTTCTTGCCGCCAGTCCCACAGCTTCCATCGCGTCTATGTAACTTTGAACCTTTCGGGAAATTGCATCCAAATGGCTCATATTTAATTTTAAGTCTCGTTTCATTGTGTGAAATTTTCCCTGTATTTAAAAATAATTTTTTAAATATTTACACTCCCAATATAGCTATATTTATAAACTAAAATTAGCATAACACACAACGGTCACACAGTTGTCACACCACTTTAATTTCCCTGCGAACAGTTGGCTGCATCAATCGCAACGGCAAGCATAAGGGCCGGAATTTCATCCTGTGGATTCATGATATCCAATACATAAGTATCTCCCCAGTGGAACAATTCTTTTGAGATATGGATGACCACACTACATGCCGCATAGACATCATAATTCCAATTCATAAAATCACCTTCACACCGCCATCCGTTATAATCGATTTCATACCGTGGTTTGAAAAAAGTAAATTCCTTCTGGATGCTTCCCATCTCCCTGCCACCAATCTCAATATCAAAGCAAGGCAAAAGAGTAAACACTCTCTGCTTGATCATTCCGATTTCATTTCCTGCTGCATCGTACACATGAATCTGATGTCCCATACGAAACATTTCGGTTTTTACAAAATACTTTCGATTTTCATTTTCATCATATACATCATATGTGTCCGTCCATGAAAACACTCTCTGCTTAATCAATAATCTCATCGCTATCTCCTCATATATTTAGTTTTTATTAAATAATTATAATATCTGCACCAGATGAAAACAAGAGTATGAACTTTTTGTGTACTGCGAAAAATTTTCTATGGGAAAAAAAGAAATTAACAAACCGGAAATCACAGTGGAAACTTTCAACCGTGCAATACGTACTTACCAACGTGAAGATGTGTCTTACCTTCTTGCACATGGTATATTAAAACAGGTTCCAGAAGATGAAAAACTTCACCCTGTCATTTCCAGAAAAACATCCAAAAAAAATGTGTACATTGGCAGTGCCATTGCCTGCGCACTTGTTCTGCCTATTATTGTAGGATTTGCTTTTTCTTCTGGTTCGGGAAAGAATGATAACGCTACAGTTTCTTCTACAGAATCCGTTGAGAACACCCAAAAATAATTTCCGACATTTACATTTTATTTTACATACAAGTCTGATGATTTTTCATGCAACAAAATTCTCCGCAAATGACACTATAAAAATGACAGAAAAATCATATAGGGAGGATTTGCTTATGAAAAAATTATATGTTGCAGCTTTATTAACCATCAGCCTTCTATTGACCGCCTGTGGTGCATCCAATACACCGGAAACAGAAAATGATCTGATAGACCCACCGATAGAAAAGACTTTGGATTCCACAGAAAGCCAAAATGATCCATTGGAGAAAATCACTCAATCCGGTCCTTGTGGAACCATCTGCCTGTCTCTTCCAAAAGGCTGGAGTTATATCATGCGAAATGTAGACGATGAGAAACTAACCACATGCGACTATGGTATTCAGATTCGTCCTGACGATGCGAAAAGCGGCTATGTGGAAATTGGCTATTCTTCTACCTTTGGTCTGTGCGGAACAGGGCTTGAAACAAAATATGTTACCCTTTCCGGAAAAAGCGCAGAAGTATGTTACTATGATAAATCCCCGATCTGGAGTTTCGTGATTTTCGGTGACACGAATCATACACTGATTGCCTCGACAATTGACACGGAAAGCTGGTGGGATACTTATGAAAATGAATTGATGTCAATTTTGGATTCGGTTCGTCTGGACAATACCAGTTGTTCCTGAGCTATTGGCATTTAATCGTTAAAAAATCCCGCTTTTTTTCAAAAGCGGGATCTCTTTATTTCATCTTTTTCTTATAATCCTAATACTCTTTTCTTTGCTGCAGCAAACTCATCTTCCGTGAGAATGCCATCATCCAGCATTTGTTTCAGTTTCATAATCTCGCCGGATGTGGAACTGTATTCTTCTTCCGGTCGTTCCATGCTTTCCTCACTTTTGACGTAGCTGGCCTGAAATTCTGCGTTGATCTGGGAAATTTCTTTCTCACCTTTGATGTATGCATCATACATATCAAACAGATCAATCCCGCTTCCTTCCACACAGTCATCCGGTTCCTGCCAGGAACGTATGAGTGCAATGCGTTCCTCTTTGGTTGTATCTTTAATCAAATATCCACTCATAAGTTATCCTTCCTAGTAACCTTATCTCATATTACATATAATCTTCATACTCGCTTGTATACTCATCCATGTACTCTTCGTAATATTTGTACAATGGTGAAGACGGATCCTCTAATTGTCCTGCAAGCGAAAATCCAAATAACCACATAAGTGTTGCAATCACAATAGAAATTCCTGCTGTCACAATACCTCCGATTGCGAGTCCCTTTCTCTTATTGGTAACAATCTGCACAATACCAAAGATAATTGCAAGAATCGCAAGAATATAGTTTACGCAACATGCAAACAAAAAGATGGAGGCAATACCAAGAATCAGAGAAGCAATACCAAATCCGATGGAATCTCCCTTCTGTTTCTGTGTTGCCTGCCCGTATACCGGCTGCTGATAAGCATTTCCATTATTGTACTGCTGGTTATTATACCCGTTGGTATTATTGTATCCGTTCTGACCACTGTAGGTATTCGTGTTGTTATATGTCTGATTTCCATATCGCTGCTGACTGTTATACATATCCTGTCCGTACATATTGGCATCGCCATATCTCTGCTGGCTATTGTACATGTCAGAACTTCCATAATTCTGATTGACAGTTTCTTCCTGCGATGCAGCTTTCTGATTAACAGTATCCTGCTGTACGCTTTCTGTCTCTGGCTGCACATCCGGCTCCGGTGCATTGTACGCCTGTGCTTCCGGTGCATTATACGCACCTGTATCTGATGTCTGATCCGTCACATTTCCGGTTCCATCCTGATTAAAAAATTCATCACTCATGATGTATCCCCCCTTTTTTCTCGATTCCTTCCGTTTTTAAAGCGAATGTCATTTTCACAACGAGAAAAGTATATCATTTCTATATAATGTGTGTCAAATTTATGCCTGCTCCTGCTTCCAGAAATCTACCGGCTCATAATCCTGCAGTTTTGCAAGAAATCCTGCTTTTTGTAGTTCCTCCTGAATGATATCCAGTATTTCCTTACTCTCTGCCCGGATCGTATGATAATGATATCCTGAAGTTACATTCTTAAGAAGGCTCGACTTTCCTGTCGCAATTTCTTCCATGTAACGCCGGATGTCCATGCGGGATTTGATATTCATATCTGCCCGAAGCACGCCATATACTTTATGATATACAAATACATCCACAATAGTTCCGCCTAAGTCTACAATGGTGGTAAGTTCCTTCTCCACATCTTCATCCGCATGATACACTTTAAATACACGGGTTGTCTCCGTCTGCCCCTGCATCAGATAGCCTCGATTTGTGGAGAAAATATCAAAACCGTTTGCCCTCAGTAACGCAATATCCTGCACAATCACCTGACGGCTCACATCAAAATGTTTTGCCAGTGTCACCCCGGCAAGCGGGCTGCTGCTCTCTGTCAGCATCCGCACAATTTCATCTCTTCTTGCTTCTCCATTCATATCCTGTAACCTCTACACCTGTACCGGATGCAGATTTTTCAATGAAATATCCAGAATCGGTGCAGAGTGGGTCAATGCTCCACTGGATACAAAATCCACACCCAGATTGATCAATCTGGTAATGTTCTCTTTTGTTACATTGCCGGACACCTCAATCTCCGCTCTGCCATCAATATATGCAATGGCTTCTTTTAAGGTATCGGTATCCATATTATCCAGCATGATAATATCTGCGCCTGCCTCAACAGCCTCCTTTACCATATCCAGTGTTTCTACTTCCACTTCAATTTTACGTACAAATGGCGCATACTCTTTCGCTGCCTGGATGGCTTCCTTTACACCACCTGCTGCTCCGATATGGTTGTCCTTCAAAAGCACTCCGTCTGACAAATTATAACGATGGTTATTTCCTCCACCGATACGTACTGCATATTTTTCAAAAATACGATTGTTTGGTGTGGTCTTTCTTGTATCAAGAAGCTTTGTCCTGCTGCCTTTCAGCAAAGCTGCTACTTGGTGTGTGTACGTTGCAATACCGCTCATACGCTGTAAGTAATTGAGTGCGGTGCGCTCCCCGCACAGAAGGGTACGGATGTCTCCATGTACCTTTGCCATCAGCTGCCCTTTTTTCACTTCTTCACCATCTTTTACAAAAAACTCGACCTCTGTCTTCTCGTCAAGCAATGTAAATACTCGCTCAAATACCTGCAATCCGCAGATAATTCCATCCTCTTTACAGATGAGATCAACCTCTCCTGCCTGTGGATGCGGCATCACACTGTTTGTGGATACATCCTCGCTTGTAATATCTTCTTTTAATGCACTTAAAATAAGTGGATCTACGTTTAATTTTAATGTTACCTGATCGTACATATCATTCCTCACTTTTATTTCTTTCACTCAATATTCAGGCGGTCTTTGACTCTTCCATCCTGCGGTCCGCCTCCGCAATTGCTTCCCGGACTTCTTTATGATACATCTTTGCCAGCTTCTCGTCATCTTCATATGCAGCCATATCAACCGCCGCAAAAAGCTCCGGTTTCTGCTTTGCCTTCTGCGTAAGTTCACCGCTCATCTGCTTTGCGGCACGCTTTGCAAATACAAGGCTTTCGAGAAGGGAATTACTTGCCAGACGATTTCTTCCGTGAACACCATTACATGCCGTCTCGCCAACTGCATACAGCCGGTCCATGGACGTCTTGCTCATATAGTCAACCCACACACCTCCCATAAAGTAGTGTTGTGCCGGAACCACCGGAATACATTCCTTAGTCACATCATACCCCATTTGCCGGCAATGCTCAACGATATTTGGGAAATGCGTGCGAAGTTCTTCCTCCGGAATCGTCCGCAAATCTTCCCACACATGCTCCGTGTGATCCTTTTCCATCTGTTCATAGATTGCTTCTGTGAGCAGGTCTCTCGGAAGAAGTTCGTTAACAAAGCGATTCATATTCTTATCATACAACTTTGCTCCTTCTCCTCGTACAGATTCAGAAATCAGGAAACTGCGTTCCTGCTCATCCCTTAAGAAAAAAGTTGTGGGATGAATTTGTACATAATTGATATTTTTCAACCGAACCTTGTGATGCAGCGCAAGCGCAAGTGCATCTCCGGTCAGATGGCGGAAATTCGTGGAATGACGATAAAGACCACCGATGCCTCCACATGCCCAGACGGTCTCATTCGCCTCTACGGTTTCTAATGTTCCATCTTCTCTTCGGATAACCGCACCATAACAAATGTTGTCCTCTTCTACGATATCCACCATCGTTGTATGTTCAAAAATTGTGACATTCGGCAATTTTTTTACCGCTTCATACAGTTTACTTGTAATTGCTTCCCCTGTAATATCTTCATGAAACAGGATACGCTTGTCCGAGTGTGCTCCCTCTCTGGTAAAAGCCAAAGCACCATTCTCGTCTCTTGCAAAATCCACACCATATCCAAGCAAATCATGAATTACGTCTTGTGAGGAACGAATCATGATATCCACCGACTCACGGTCATTCTCATAATGACCAGCCTTCATCGTATCTTCAAAATAGCTGTCATAATCCGCATCATTTTTCAGCATACAGATTCCACCCTGCGCAAGATAGGAATCGCTGCTCTCCACATCAGATTTTGTAATGATTGTAATTTTCTTATCTTCTGGAAGCTGTAAAGCACAATACAGACCGGAACATCCGCTTCCAACGATTAATACATCTGTCTTCATACTCTCCACATTCTTTCTGTATAACTTATATACGCGTTATTGTCTCGTAGTATAGCACATATCTTTACATGTGACAAGACAGATGTTAATTCAGTGTCTGTAACAAAAGCCATCAAAGAAAAATACTGTAGGTTTTCAAAACCTACAGCATTTTTTCAGACTTTTGCTTGTTGTATTAGCCTCTGATTTGACCTCAATTGGAAAAATATCATTTTCTCTCTGAATCAGAAAATCAACCTCATAAGGTGGGTTTGTCTGTGTCCAGTATCGAGGAACCACTTCAATTATAGATTTCACATCTGTACTGAAAAGTGTCGAAAATAAAATCACCTTTCATCTTCTGCCCAGAGCCGTGCGCACCGCACGGCTCTCTGCCATCCCCTGAGCAG
>ERZ1673740.68-NODE-68-length-139419-cov-202.574079_pt1 | contig 139419 bp, 103 predicted proteins | sample MGYA00580221_ERZ1673740 | MGnify/ENA primary metagenome ERZ1673740 (study PRJEB41218, sample SAMN15661786) | gut metagenome | host: Homo sapiens | place: Canada: London | collected 2015-08-20/2019-03-30 | study: EMG produced TPA metagenomics assembly of...
TCGGCATCGTACGTACCTAATGTTCCGGTTGTTGTTTTAGGTTTGTGTAAGGCTATATATTCTTTCTTTGCCTGATTTGCAATCTCATCAACTTTGTTTTTCTGATTTTCAGCAGTAACTCGTTGCCTCCATTGTTCAGTGGTTTCATATTCTTTCTTTTTTTGCCATTGTGCTATTTCTTTAGCTATTTTGGCTAATGCCATATAACTAAATGTTGTTTGTATCTTTTTGAATTTCTCATCAAATGGAGTACCCATAAAAGGTGTTGATGGATTATCACTTTTTGAGCCATACATTTCATACTTAATATTTGAATTCAAACCTTTTACGTCTTTTAGGTCTGTACCCCAAAAGGCACATTTGCCAATATGGGTAACAGAAGTAGGAATTTCTATACGCTCTAAACCTTTACATCCCATAAAGGCACTTTCGCCAATATAGGTAACAGAAGGAGGAATTTCTATATGCTCTAAACCTTTACATTCGTAAAAGGCAGCTGTGCCTATTGACTTTAGATTTTTGGGTAAACGTATGTTTAATAATTTTGGATTATTTCGAAAAGCGTCTTCCCCAATTACTTCAATATTATCATTTAAATAAACTTTTTCAAGCAGACCTCCAGTATAGACTTCATTGGACATAAAAGCCCCTTCACCAATTTCTCTTATAGAATCTGGCAGAGACACTTCTTTCAAATTAGGGAATCTTTCAGAAATCTTGAAGTCAATTTTTTCAATGTTTATTATCGATAACCTCGTAACTTTCTCAAATAGTTCAGTATTATAATCTTCAATTGATTTCTTGAGTGTATTGCCATCTATTCTTAAAGTAAGCGATTCTATCGCACCAAGAATTTTATTACAATAATAACCATGTGTTCTTTCTAATTTTTGTATACTTCGCGGAAGATATAATGCATCAAATTTACCAATTGAGCCAAGCCAGTTTATATCAAAATTTGAGTATTGTGTATATGTAAAATCCAATGTTCCTATATAACTATCTTCAAAAGCATTTCCATAAAATCTAAGACGCCTAGAAAATAGTATGTAACCTATTTGGCAATGATAAAAAGCATATGGCGAAATATACTCCATTTCTTCAGGTAATCTAATATACCGAAAAGAATTATAATAGAACGCTCCTGCTCTAATTTTTTTTACAGATTGAGGGATGATAATATCTTTCGTAGATGCACCCCAATCCTGGTTTTTGTAATATGCCCAATTCTTCCCTTCTTTTTCTGGTTTCTTATTTGCAATTTCCACAACAGCATACTGTTTGTTCGTTATAGAAACGGTCGAAGGTATTCTTATCACTGTATCATTGATTTCGGTTCCAATAACAGCGACTTCATTATCATTAAGAATCCTATAGTGGAATCCTCCTACTTTAATATCCTTTTCATTTGCATACGCTATTGTACAAAGGAATAAAGCTACAATCAAAGTAAGGTGTAATCTTTTCATTGCTTTATTTGTTAATTGTTATAGTTGTTTTCTTTAACACCATATTAGTATCTCGTGTTCTGCATTTTGCCAGCCATTTTTGAAAATCATCATAAGAGAGTTCTCTTGGCAGCCCTTCATCGTGTTTGTTGTCTATCGCCTTCACAAAAGAGTTGGTTGAAAACACCACATACACTTGATTCATTTCCTGTTCGTGTGAGCAAGTCATGGTATATTCGTCTACGTATGGTTTAAGCTCTGGTGCTGCATTTTTTATAGAGAATAATACATATCTTTTATTGGCTTCCACTGGAAAACAACCACTCTCCATGTTCTGGTAGGGTAGAAGACAGAAAGCACGTTGGTCTGCATCTATAAGATATACTACAAGATAACCTGATGTGGGTGACTGAAATGAAACGAAGAGGTCATCACCGCTTTTAAACGAATTGCTTTCATATCTGTCTTCTATGCCATTACGCAACACCAACGATTTGACATCAATAGTAGATGAAACAATTTCCCTAATCCGTCCTTTCGCCGCAACACGCACTACAAGCATATTCTCTTCATAGGAAATGTCGAATCGTGGTTTGCCTATTGTTTCAATCCACTCACCCTTAACCTCGCTTCCGCCGATAGAAAGAAAATCTACATCCGATTCACTATTACTATTTTTTACAAATGTAGAATTCGATTGTGATATGGTTGTGCCGAACTCGTCAGCTATCAACTGTGTTTTCAGACGTTCCAATGCTATATGCTTGGCTTTTTCTAAATCAACATTCTCTGGCACAATGTAGCTATATTCTCCCTCCACTTTCTTTATTTGTTGAGAGAAACAACTGATAGAGAATGATATGCTTATCAAGCAGCACAGGAGCCTCTTTACCATCCTAATATCTCATCAAGTTTCTTATGTATTTCTTCCCCCTTTTCATTCAGCTCCTCTTGCACGGCTCGTTTTGCTGCCGCCTTTGCCATAGCACCATTGTAAGCTATACGAACAAGCACTTCTTTATTCTTGTTCGTCTTTATGCGATAGCATTCCATGACAGTTATGGTACGACCGATGTTTTGAGAGATGAGATTCTTGGCTCCCATAATACTTTGAGTCAATGAAGAAGCTTCTTCATTTGCAAGTTGTTGATTGGCTACTGAGTTCTTAATCAATGCAGTTACTTCTGTTTGTATCTGACCTGCAAGATTCTGCTTAGCTAATTCCAAGGCCTGCATTTTGGCGGCATCATAGTTCTCGCCAATACTCATCGCTTCTCCCATAAGATACTTAGGGTACATGTCATCATCATATTCCATCTGCATCATGTAAGACTTGTCCAATTGCTTCTCTAAAGGTAAGGCACCGGGTGCCGTTATCCAGCCTTCTTTGGTCAGTTTCTTGGCTTCTTTTTTTGCATCTTTTGATGCCTTTGCGTTCAGTTCACTTTTTGATGCCTTACGAAGTTCTTGTCTTTCTTTACGAATGTCCTTCGCGGTTTGTGCCGTCATATTTGCTGTAAGACAAAGAAAGGCAAATGCACATACAAATAATTTTTTCATAGCTAAAAATTGAATCTTTGTTTAACAATTATATTTTCTCAATAAATGCACTTGGTATATATGCAGTTGCAACCAAGCATAAACCCGATACCTCAACAACTACTCGTTGCTGACCTGCTATGCGAGCAACCCGTCCGGTAACACCTTTAAACTCTCCGTCTATAATTTTTATTATATCTCCACTTTTAAAATGACATTGATCTGATGATACTATGCGTATATGCTCGTTATCGGTACAAGTAGCCTTTATAAAGTTCATCATTGCTGCGAATGGGATAGTAAGAGGAGGATGTTTACCACTTTCTTCCAAAGGTTTTGTCCTGTCAAGATAGTATTTCACAATAGACAATTCGTCGCCCTTTTTCCTAACAATAGAGTCAGCCGCTTCTCTTGTTGCGTATATAAAAAAGAGATTGGGAAGAAGAGGCTGTAACATTCGCTTCTTCTTCCCAATCTCTTTCTTTATTACATAATGCATAGGCATATATGACTGAACGTCAGAGGTCGACATGATGCTATATGCTTTCTGTGTTCTGTTGTATGTAACTCGCAACACGAACCATTCGTGATTTGCCTTTTGCACATAGTCCGAGGACACCCCTGTTTGTGAGCGTTGAGCTTCGGGGAGGACATCGGAGACAAATCCGATGCAGGGAGACATTTGGTCTTCATGTTGGGTATGCGCATTAAGCAATGCGTTCATATCGTTTTTGTGCTTGCATTAAATTAGCAACTATTTAACACAAAAAAGCGTGGAATCGTCCTGTTGTCTATTCCACGAACTGAGGCTCTTCCAACTGCCTATCAAAGTTGAACAGACAACGTCAGAGCCCACGCCGATATGAAAACCATTACCGTAAAGAGACCTATATAATACATTAGATTGCGCCCCAAAGGGTACAATCCATGCTTACAGGTCTCCACGGGATTGATATAATCACACCCGGGACATCTACCGTTGGCTACATTCAAGACTTTGATACTGATAGTTTTGGAAGATTTCAGTTCGTCTTAAACACAGCGTCGATAAACGCCTTCTATATGTCTTGACTCTCTTCCCACCCAAAGCCCGCTTATTACCGAGAAAGTTGTTTGGACTTCTCAGTTTTCAGCTCGGCGTTGGCTGCCTGCGTATCGACATTGGGCGAACCCAATTTGACACACAGACTTGAGAGCCACTGCAAATTTAATGATATTTTATCATAACAAGCAAGGTTTACACGAAAAATATGTCAATACCATCCGATTTTAACATTCAAACGACTATTATTGCCGTACATAGAAGTACAAAGTAGCCGTACTCCTTAACGTGGTAAGGTCGAATTAAACAAAAACAAGCCTACTTGCTTTGTCGTCTCTTCAAATAGCTGTACCTTTGCCAGCAAAACGAACAACATGGCAAAGCATAACGACACGGGAAAATGGGGCGAGGAGATGGCTGCCGACTATCTGCGCAACTCGGGATACGAGATTATTGAGCGCGACTGGCGCGACGGACACCGCGATATTGACATCATCGCGCGCTCGCCCGACCTGCGCACCATCGTGTTCGTGGAGGTGAAGACGCGAGCTACGGATGTCATTACAAAGCCAGAGGAGGCTGTAGACCGAAGAAAGATTCGCAACATCGGCATGGCTGCCGACTCGTATGTGAAGATGCAGAACGTGCTCGACGAACTGCGCTTCGACGTGATTTCCGTTATTGGCGGCACGAAGGAGACGGCGCAAGTGGAGCACATCGTCGATGCGTTCAACCCGTGTATGGCATTTTGAATTCAAAACTCTGAAAATGAAGATACTAAAACTCACGGAGACCACGTCGACGAACGATTTGCTTCTTGCTCACCCCGTTCCACCGCCTAAGGAGATGGTGGTAGCGGTGGCTGAATATCAGACGGCAGGACGCGGACAGGCTGGCAACTCATGGGAGAGCGAGCAAGGCAAGAACCTGCTGTTCTCCATACTCACCAGTCCGCAGAACATAGCCGTGACTGACCAGTATGTGCTGTCGATGGCTGGCGCACTGGCGCTGAAAGCGGCACTCGACCAGTACACCGACCACATCACGCTGAAGTGGCCCAACGACATCTACTGGCGCGACCGCAAGATAAGCGGCACGCTCATCGAAACCACCGTAAAGGGGAAACGCATAGACCGCTGCGTGTACGGCATCGGCCTGAACGTGAACCAACACGAGTTTCGCAGCAATGCGCCCAACCCCGTATCGCTATATAATATAATAGGTGTAGAGACACCACTCAACGAGGTGCTTGATGCCGTGCTTCTTAGCTTCAACGAATACTATCAGCGTGCTATCGAGGGCGACATCAGCGGCATCATCCACGAATACAACGCTGCGCTGTTCCGTCGCGAGGGGCTGCACCACTACGAAGACTGCGCCACGGGCGAACGCTTCGAGGCACGCATCAGCCGCGTGGCACCCAACGGATGCCTGCATCTCACCGACGCAAATGGGCAAGAACGCACGTATTGGATGAAGGAAGTGAGGTTTATCCTATAATGGTTTGGCTACATCACAAAAAAGCAGTACATTTGCATCACAAGGGGGTGCACACAAGGGGGTGCACTTGTCTCAAGTGCACCAACCAACCAAAGAATAGCACCAACAGCTCTGTTGGTGCAGCTGAGACAGCTGCACCCCCTAAAGTGCACCAACCAAGCAAAGAATAGCGCCAACAGATCTGTTGGTGCAGCTGAGACAGCTGCACCCCCTAAAGTGCACCAACCAAGCAGAGAGAACACCCCAACAATAACAAATAAAACAAACGAAACATACAACATGGCAAAATTCAAGAGAATTCTTCTCAAGCTCAGTGGCGAGAGCCTCATGGGCAAGCAGAGCTTCGGTATCGACCCCGTTCGTCTGGGCGAATACGCAGAGCAGATCAAGGAAGTACACGAAATGGGCGTGCAGATTGGCATCGTCATCGGTGGCGGCAACATCTTCCGCGGACTCAGCGGTGCATCGAAAGGCTTCGACCGCGTGAAGGGCGACCAGATGGGCATGTGCGCTACCGTCATCAACTCGCTCGCACTCAGCTCGGCGCTCGGCGCACTGGGCGTGAAGACTAAGGTGCTCACAGCTATCCGCATGGAGCCTATCGGCGAGTTCTACTCTAAGTGGAAGGCTATCGAGGCAATGGAGGCAGGCTATGTCTGCATCTTCTCTGCCGGCACCGGCTCGCCCTACTTCACCACCGACACCGGCTCGTCGCTCCGCGGCATCGAGATTGAGGCTGACGTTATGCTCAAGGGCACACGCGTCGACGGCATCTACACTGCCGACCCCGAGAAGGACCCGACAGCTACGAAGTTCACCGACATCACTTATGACGAAATCTACACACGCGGCTTGAAGGTGATGGACCTCACCGCTACCACAATGTGCAAGGAGAACAACCTGCCTATCTACGTGTTCAACATGGACATCGTGGGCAACCTGAAGAAGGTGATGCAGGACGAGGAAATCGGCACATTGGTACACAACTAATAATCGGTTGGTGCAGATGTCTCATCTGCACCAACCGATTATTCCAACTTAGGGGGTGCACTTGTCTCCGCTCGGCTTTGCCGCTTGCCAGAGCAAGAAGTGCACCAACCAGTTTTTATTGCTATGTAGGAGGGAGTATCAAAACTAAAATATTTGGCAAATTGAATAGCAAACGGTTCTAATCGTAGGAGGCTACGGCATTCCTGCCGTAGCCATTAGTAACTGAAATACAACTGTTTGCAATGACTACGGCAAGAACTGAAAGTCAGCGGCGCGTAGCGGAAAGCTAATGCCGTAGTCTCCTACAGTTAGCCATTCATCACAATTCTATAGTTTTGAAACACCCTCCCCTTGAAAACATATAAAAATAGAAAATATGAAATTATCTTTACGCAAATCATTATTCGCAATAGCCCTCTTCTCGTTCGTCGGCGCCTTCGCACAAGGTCCCAACAACAGCGGTACATACTACAGCGCAGCCGACGGCAAGAAGGGAAAGGCTCTCAAGACAGCATTATCAAAGATTATCGGCAACCCGAAAGTTACATCTTATAACGGACTTATTTCGGCTTATCAGAAGACCGACCGTCGCGACGACGGCAAGGTGTGGGATATGTACTCCTGCACAACCAACTACAACTTCAACGACAATGGTGGCAGTTTCAGGAAGGAGGGCGACGGATACAACCGCGAACACTCTTTCCCAAAGAGTTGGTTCGGTGGTAAGGTTTCGCCTATGGTCAGCGACATCGTTCATGTTGTGCCAACCGACGGATACGTCAATGGTAGACGCGGACATGAGCCGTTCGGCGAAACAGACGGCGACAAGTACAAATCAAACAAGGGTTTCAGCAAACTCGGTAAATCGAAGACTCCCGGTTACACGGGCACCGTTTTCGAGCCGAACGATATGTACAAGGGCGACTTCGCGCGCATCTATCTCTACATGGCTACATGCTACGAGAGCAAGATAAGCGGTTGGTCGTGCCCGATGCTCGCCGGCAACTCCTATCCTGCTTACAAGGAGTGGGCGCTCAACCTGCTGCTGAAGTGGGCAGAGCAGGATCCCGTGAGCGAGAAGGAGATTAACCGTAACACGGCTGCCTACGGCGTGCAGAAGAACCGCAACCCGTTCGTCGACTATCCTGGTCTGGAGCGTTACATCTGGGGCGACATGCAGAACGTGCCGTTCAGCTACGACAACTACCAGAACCCAACGTCGATCATCACTGTCAACGCCCCCACCACTCCGCGCCCGGTACGCATCTACACCATCAGCGGCACACTCGTGCGCACTACCAACGATGCCGACCGCGCCCTCGACGGACTCAACAAGGGCATCTACATCGTAAACGGAAAGAAGTACGTTGTGCAATAGAGCTTTTAAAAGTAAAAGAGTAAAAAAGTAAAAGAGTAAAACGCTCTGCTTTTAAAAATAAAAGAGTAAAAAAGTAAAAGAGTAAAACGCTCTGCTTTTAAAAGTAAAAAGATAGGAGGTATGGGCATCCTGCCCATACCACGCACCCTAAGCATAGCATTTTAGTAAGAAAAGTAAAAGCGGCTGCCGGAAACGAAACGTTTCCAGCAGCCACTTTTTTGTATGCCTTCGCAGATAACCTACGCCTTAAAACGCCCACCTTACAGCCCACAGTGGCACATTCGTCAGCCAATCCTGCTCACGATAGTCGGACATAGAGAAGCGCACGCCGTGCAGACCTGAGTTGTCTGTGACGAACTGGCGCAACGACTTAGCCCTGAGATTTTCCTCAGCCTTCACTTCTATCGGGATTACATGCGCTTCGTGTTGAACAACAAAGTCAATCTCCAATGTCGAATTGTCATTGCTGTAATAATAGACGAAGGTGCGCGGCAACGACTTTAACTGTTGCAGGACATAGTTCTCTGTGAAAGCGCCTTTGTACTCTTCAAACACATTGTCGCCGATGAGTATCTGCTCGGGAGGCGTCTCTGACAAAGCACCGAGCAATCCGCAGTCGAGCAGAAAGAGTTTGAACGAAGCCATGTCTTCATAGAACTTCAACGGCACAACCGGTTTGCTTATGCGATGCACCTTATGCACCAAACCCGAATCGACAAGCCACTGTATTGCTATCTCAAAATCGTTGGCACGTGCGCCCTTGCGCAACGCCCCATAGATAAACTTCTTGTTGTCGCGAGCCAACTGCGACGGTATAGAGTTCCACACCATGTTTATGCGCTGCACCTGCTGCTTGGGCACGTGTTTCGACATATCGTTGCGATAGGCATCTATTATCTTAGAATGGATGGAACGCACCTCCCATATATCTCCACGCTCTACGTATGTCTTCACAGCCTCAGGCATTCCACCTACGAAATAATACTGACGCAACAGTTCGGTCAGCATACCTCGCAATGGTGTCAGAGCCGCCCAACTGTTGCTGCGCAACAATTCTACGAGCTGCTCCTTGCCCATAGCCAACAGAAATTCCTCAAAATCCATTGGATACATGTATAACATATCCACCTTGCCAACGGGAAACGATGTGCCCTCGTGCAGGGTTATGCCAAGAAGCGAACCAGCTACAGCCACATGATATTCGGGTGCTTTCTCACAAAAATACTTCAACGAGGCAAGTCCACGCTCCACTTCCTGTATCTCGTCAAGAATAAGAAGTGTGGTTGAGGGCTTTATAGAGACACCGGAGATTGCACTCAGACTGCGTATGATGCGATCTACATCATAGTCGACGAACATATTCTGCATATCATTGTTGTCGTCGCAGTTGATATAGACCACTTCCGAGTATTCGCGTGCTCCGAATTCTTTCAATATATAGGTCTTTCCTACCTGACGTGCGCCTTGTAATATCAGCGGTTTACGGGTTGGCGAGTCTTTCCATTTTTTCAAGCTCAAATATATGCTACGCTCCATAATTACTTAATTTACTAATTTACTGACACTTACAATGCAAAGATACACTTTTCTCGGCGAACTTACAAGCAAACACCACACTTTTCTTGGGGAACTTTCACACAAACTCCACACTTTTCTTGGGGAACTTTCATACAAACACCACACTTTTCTTGGGGAACTTTCACACAAACACCACACTTTTCTTGGGGAACTTGTTAATTAATTGAACTTTCGCAAGTTCAGAAGTTAATGGTATTAAAGAAGTTTATCACTCCCTTTGGTCGTTCAAGAAGTTTACGGACAACAGCTTTATTGCTTAAAAAATATTGCCATGCTACTAAAACAATATTGCCACGCTACTAAAACAATGTTGCCACGCTACTAAAACAATGTTGCCACGCTACTAAAACAACATTGCCACGCTACGGCAACATCGTTGTCGCAGCGTGGCAATAACATAATCAGATATAAAGGTGCGCGAGCCAGTAGCTACGCGAAATCAGCAAATGCAAAGTCTTGCTATTCTATGCTTCCAAGGCAGCAGCAAACTCGCGGTGGAACGTGTTGTGGAAGTGGATTATCTCGCGGCGAGCCTCGTCGTCGAGTTCCCAGATGTTAGCTTCGCCTGCACGATGAGCCTGTATGTGGCGCACGCAGCGTGCTATCTTGCGTTTGTTGTTGCGCGCCTGGAGCTGGTCGCCCTGTATTGGCTTCTGCGAGATGTAGGAGAAGGCTGCGAGACGCTGCATGAAAGCCTCGTAGCGATTGAAGAGCAGTGCCTGGCGCATCATCTTCTCGGGGTCGGCATCGAGACCGTCCATATCAATGAGCCCGTCGAGGTTCTCGTGGCTCCAGTCGGCATCACCAAGCCAGTACCACTGAAAGCCGAGGTGCTGCTCCATGTGCATGAGTCGCTGCGCAAGCATGTCCTCGTCTACGCTCTCCTCGGCACTGAACTGCTCGAAGGCGAAGCGTGCGAGAGCCACACCGGTGAGTTCCACAGCATCGGCACCCTCCACCTCGTCGCCGGTGAGAGCGATGCGCCAACGCATCATCTTGTTCTTCACAAGCACCGAGTGAGCACCCATGAGCAGGTCGCTGAGCGAGCCTTGCAGGTCGATTTCCTTCACGAGAGCCATGCGGTTGCGCATATCGCGCACCGAGAGTCGGTTGTCGTCGTTGAGCACGCACATATAGTTGAGCTTTCCCTCGTCGAGTGCTATCTGGAAGCGGTCGTTAGAGTGGTCGCCCACGAAAGCGTACGAGTAGTTGTGGATGTCGCTGTGCGCTATCTCAAGGTCGCCCGAGAGTTTGTTGCCGTCGGCATCGAGGAGCGAGAAGCCTACGTATGGTATCTGCAGGCGCAGCGTGAACGGATTGCCCTTGCGCGGAGTGAGTCGGCAGACGATGCCGTCGTCGCCGAAGTCGTCCTTACGCACAACGAAGCCCTCGTCGGTCTCCTGCGCACGGTCGATTTCTATGGTGCCCTGTCGCCATGTGAAGTCGAAAACAATCTCCTGCTCGTCCTCGCGCACTACAGAGAGGAAGCGGTCGGGCGAGATGCCGAGATACACCGCCTCTACCGGCTGCACCTCCTCATCGCCGTCGCCAAGCACGCAGATGTCAAGACTGCCCACCATCGGGTCGTCCTCCCAATCGTCGGCATCGGCTCCGTCGGCGCGGAACACCACAAACGAGAGGCGGCACTGCTGGCGTGTGCCATCAGCGCGACAGAGGAAATAAGATGTTTCTTCGGGTACGTAGATCGGACTGCTGATGTAGGGGTTCATGCAGCGAGTCGAGTATTCGACCTCAGTCCAAGCGGACGAGGCGTGTGTGTGTTTACTGCTTGTCATATATGCTTTACAATGTTATCCTTTAATCTTTTCGGGTGCTGTCTGCCAGGAACTGCGGCAAACGGAGTGCAAAATTACTAAAAAATGGCGAAACAAGCAAGTTGAGAGTTGAGAATTGAGAGTTGAGAGTTGAGAATTGAGAGTTGAGAGTTGAGAGTTGAGAATTGAGAGTTGAGAGTTGAAAATTACGAAAAAGCAGGAAAACGGCTGGAAGATAGATGGAAGAAAGGCTGGTAGATTTCCCGTTTTCGAGGAAATCTACCAGCCTTTAAATGGTTTATAATATGAAGGTTACGGCGGTTCTGGAAAATATGGTAGATTTTTTCAGCAACCATACATTTCTACAGACAACCGTAAATTGAAGCGAAAAAAAATTATTTCTTCACTTTCGAGAACGAGTACGGAGCATCGCTCTCAGCCGTGCCGCGCTGCTTGTTAGGCTCCGAAGCCATATCGTAGACGAACTGTGCACCGTTCATAAGGTCGGTGCGCGTAACGTAGTTCTTGGTGTATGGAGCACCGTTAAGCTGCAGCGTCTTCACGTAGCAGTTCTCGTCCTCGTTGTTGCGTGCCTTGATGCTTACGCTCTTGCCGTTCTCCAGATGAAGCGTCATCTCGTCGAAGCGCGGAGCGCCGAGCACATACTCGCCCGAGCCTGGGCATACCGGGTAGAAGCCCATTGCCGAGAACACATACCACGCAGAGGTCTGTCCGTTGTCCTCGTCGCCGCAGTAGCCGTCGGGGTTGGCGTTATACATGCGGTCCATGGTCTGACGAATCCAGTACTGCGTCTTCCACGGCTCACCCGAGTAGCCATAGAGGTAAATCATGTGCTGTACGGGTTGGTTGCCGTGAGCGTAGTTGCCCATGTTCATAATCTGCATCTCGCGAATCTCGTGGATAACAGCACCGTAGTAGCTATCGTCGAACAATGGCGGCACGTTGAACACCGAGTCGAGCATCTGGTTGAACACCTGCTTGCCACCCATGAGGTCGATAAGTCCTTGTGGGTCGTGGAACACCGACCATGTGTAGTGCCAAGCGTTGCCCTCGGTGAAGGCGTCGCCCCACTTCAGCGGAGAGAACGGCTTCTGGAACTCGCCGTTCTGCAGACGACCGCGCATGAGATTGGTCTCCTTGTCAAACACGTTGCGGTAGTTGAACGCACGCTTGCGGAACGGCTCAAGTTCCTTCTTCGACTTACCCAGCTGCTTGCCGAACTGATATATACACCAGTCGTCGTAAGCGTACTCGAGTGTGCGAGCCACATTCTCGTTTATCTTCACGTCGTAAGGCACGTAGCCCAGCTTGTTGTAGTATTCGTAGCCGAGACGGCCGGTAGACGAAACCGTCGGGTGAACAGCCTTTGTGCCATGCACTACAGCCTCCCAGAGCTTCTCGGCGTCGTAGTTCTTCAGTCCGCAGAGGTAAGCATCAGCCACGATAGACGCCGAATTGTTACCCACCATGCAGCCGCGATGACCCGGCGAAGCCCACTCGGGCAGGAAGCCGCTCTCCTTGTATGCGTTCACCAAGCCAGCCTGCATCTTCTCGTTCATCGACGGATACATCACGTTGAGCAACGGGAAGAGACAGCGGAAGGTGTCCCAGAAGCCGGTGTCGGTGAACATATAGCCGGGCAGCACCTCGCCATTGTACGGCGAATAGTGTACGATTTCGCCCTGCACATTCTTCTCGTAGAACGAGCGCGGGAAGAGCACCGAGCGGTAGAGGCACGAATAGAACGTGCGGAGGTGGTCGATGTCCTGCGACTTCACCTCTATCTTGCCAAGCACGTCGTTCCATGTCTTGCGTCCGCGAGCCTTCACAGCATCGAAACCGTCGTTGCCAAGCTCCTTGAGGTTCTCTACAGCCTGCTCCTCAGAGATGAACGACGAGGCGATGCGCACGTTAAGCTGCTCGCCACGCTTTGTCTTGAAGCCTACGATGGCACCGGCGTGGTTGCACTGGCTCACCAGCTCGCCACTCTTTATCTCACCGTTCACAACTACGGATGTATATTCGAACGGACGGTCGAACTTCAGAACGAAGTAGTTCTTGAAGTTTTCGGGCACGCCGCCGTTGTTCTTTGTCGTATAGCCCACAACCATGTTCTGCTCGGGCAGCACCTTCACGTATGAGCCATCGTCATAGGCATCCACTACGAAACTCGCCTGCTCAGCTTCGGGATACGTAACGCGCATAATGGCAGCACGCTCCGTGGGCGCAATCTCGGTGACGACATCGTAGTCGGCAAGGTAGGCACGATAGTAATAAGGTGTAGCCACCTCAGCCTTGTGCGAGAACCACGACGCACGCTTCTCCTCGTCGAACACGGGTGCGCCGACCTCAGGCATAACGGCAAACTGACCGTAGTCGTTAATCCACGGACTCGGCTGGTGGGTCTGCTTGAAACCGCGCAGCTTGTCGGCAGAATAGGTGTATGTCCAGCCGTCGCCCATCTTTCCTGTCTGCGGAGTCCAGAAGTTCATACCCCACGGCATAGCCACAGCCGGATAGGTATTACCCGTAGAAAGCGAGTGCTTCGACTCCGATCCGACAAGCGTGCTGACGTAGTCAACCGGCTCGTAGGTCTTGGCAGTGCCTGCACACACGGAAGCGAGTGCGAGCACAGCGGTGAATAGTTTTCTCTTGCTCATATTTGTTTGTTTTAGTTATTGTAGATAATGTCTATAATATACTTCGTCATTGCAAAGTTAGCAATTTCAGCCGAAATACACAATAAACAACGCGCACATACGTTGTTTATTATAAACAATTAAACACATGAAAGCAATAATCTCGCTCGCTATATTACTAATGGCTACGCTCACGGCGTGGGCTGACAGCGCAAAAGACCGCTGGACAATCTATCCCAGTTACAGCAACATAACCGAGATTGAGCCTGTCGGCAACATATGTTTTGTGCTCGCCTCGGGGGCTGTGTTCTCCTACAACATCACGGACGGAGATGTGCAAACGTACGACAAAGCAGGCGTAATGTCAGACGTAGAGGTGAGCCACATCGGATGGTCGAAGGCAGGAAAGTGCTTGGTTGTGGTCTACACAAACTCGAACATCGACCTGCTGTCTGCCAATGGCGACGTTATCAACGTGCCCGACCTCTACCGAAAGTCGACAACATACAGCAAAACTGTCAACCACATCGATTTCGACGGTCCATACGCCTATCTCGCTACGGCATTCGGCGTGGTGAAGTTGAACACGCGCGACGGTGCCATCATGGACACATACCAACTCGACACCGACGTGAGCTACACGTACGTGAAGAACGGGTACCTCTACGCCGAGTCGAAGGAGCGCGGACGCCTGCGCTGCAAGCTCACCGACAATCTGCTCGACAAGAGCCGCTGGGTGCGCGAGGACGGATTTACGACGCTGCGCGAGAATCGCACGAACGTACAAGACAAACAGACAAACCTCTGGTGGACAAAGACTGCCGACGGCAAACTGACGTATTACACCGTAGATGCCGATGGCAAACGCACATACAAAACAGAAGGTGTGCTGCCCGAAGGTCCGGCATCGAACAACTTCTACCGCCTATACAATCACAACGGAAAGATATATGCCGTGGGCGGACTTTTCAGTCAGGAAACAAACGGCAATCTGCCTGGCGACGTGCATGTTTGGGACGGCACGACGTGGGGACACTTCGAGCAGCCTACAGAAGCACAACTCGGACATAAGAACGTCGACTATCTGTGCATGGACTTCGACCCGCTGAAGGAGGGTCACGTGATGGTGGGTGCTAAGAGCGGACTGTACGAGTTTCAGGACGGCAAGTTCGTGAAGTGCTACAACCGCGACAATAGTCCGCTCGAGTCGGCTACAGCCGACAAGAGCAAGAACTATGTCATGGCAACCGGCGTAAAGTACGACCCTACGGGCAATCTGTGGGTGCTGAACAGTCAGATTACAAATCCGCTGAAAATGCTCGGCAAGGACGGCGAGTGGAGCGTAATGGACAACATCGGATTGACGAAGGACAACGCTTGGGATGTGAAGGAGCTGTTTCTGAGTCCGACATACGGCTACATGTGGTTCGTGAACAGCTACTGGGAGGAGACGAAACTCTTTGCCTACGACTACAAGAACAACAAGCTGTACGACGCAGGCGGACCAACATACACCAACGAGGACTATGCAACAATCAAGCCCTACTACCTGTTTCATGTAACGGAGGACAAGAACAAAAATATTTGGCTGTCGACATCGGCGGGGCCGCTGTATATGACGCCGAACGACGTGAAGAATGGAGGCGGATTCGTGACACAACACAAGGTGCCGCGCAACGACGGAACGAACCTCGCCGACTATCTGCTCTCTAACGTAGAGACACGATGCATCGCCGTCGACGGCGGCAACCGCAAGTGGATAGCAACGTCTAACGGAGTGTTCCTCATCAGCGACGACTGCAACACGCAGGTCGAGCACTTCACCACCGACAACTCGCCACTGCTGTCGAACACGGTACACTACGTACTTGTAGACCCTAACTCAAGCACAGTATATTTTGCCACCGACAAAGGTCTGTGCTCTTATCAAAGCGATGCCACCACCCCGAACGAGAAGATGACCAAGGACAACGTGTATGCCTACCCCAACCCCGTTACGCCCGACTACACAGGCGACATAACCATCGTCGGACTGAGCTATAACGCCGACGTGAAGATTGTCACAACCAGCGGCACTCTCGTCAACCAAGGCAGAAGCACTGGCGGTTCGTACCGCTGGAACGGATGCGACCTGAAGGGCAAGCGCGTGGCGAGTGGCATCTATATGGTGGAGACAGCTACAGAAGACGGTAACAAAGGCACTGTGTGCAAGATAGCCATCATCAACTAACTCACGATGTATATGATTTCTGTTTGCATCGCTACATACAACGGCGCAAGATACATAGCCGAGCAGTTGCCATCGATACTCAAGCAACTCTCAGCCGAGGACGAAGTGGTGGTGAGCGATGACGGGTCTACGGACGGAACCTTAGACATAGTGCGCAGCTTCAACGACCGCCGCATACGCATCGTCGACGGACCGCAACGCCACTCGCCTACGCTCAACTTCGAGTGGGCACTGCGCAATGCCAAAGGCGAATACATTTTTCTTGCAGACCAGGACGACGTATGGCTTGAGGGCAAGGTGAGAAGATGTGTGGAGGAACTGCAGATGTGCGACTGCGTGGTGAGCGACGCGAGGGTTACGGACAGCCTTCTGAACACAACAAGCGAGTCGCTCTTCCAACTGATGCACGTAAGGCGCGGACGGCTCTCGAATCTTCTCTGGCGCAATGGCTATACGGGCTGTTGCATGGCGTTCAAGCGTGAGGTGCTGAGCAAGGCACTGCCCTTCCCTACCGACATCCCGATGCACGACATCTGGATCGGCAACGTGGCAGCGTTCTGCGGTTCGTTGCACTTCATCGACGACCGACTGCTGCTGTTCCGCCGACACGATGCGGCTACATCGTGCAACGGCAAGGGAAGCAATTACTCGCTTTGGCAGAAACTTTCGTTCCGCTGGCACACGCTTAAGAATATCGTCAAACTGAAAACCGGAATAAGATAACCTTATCTCAATACGCAACAGAAAAAACGTAATCCATGACTCTGAGCATAATAATACCTATATATAATGTGGCAGACTCGCTGCGCCGATGCGTAGACAGCGTGCTTGCGCAGCGCATCAGCGACTGCGAACTGCTGCTCGTCGACGACGGTTCGACCGACGAGAGCGGCGCAATAGCTGACGATTATGCAGCTAAGCACACCAACATACGCAGCTTCCACAAACCGAACGGCGGACTCTCCGACGCTCGCCACTTCGGACTGCAACATGCCGTGGGCAGATACGTAACGTTCGTGGACAGCGATGACGAGGTGGCGGCTGATACGTATGTGCCGCTGCTCGATGCGCTCGCCAAACATGCCAAATACGACATCATCGAATTCACAATGCTGCAGAAGCCTGGTTTGCCCGACGAAACGCTGTTCTGTCCTGGCGAACATGTCTTCGACGATGCGCTCGACTGGCTCGCCTACAAGGGTACGGAGCACTGCTGGGTTTGCAACAAAATATTCAAGCGCGAACTGTTCGACAACGTAAGGTTCCCGATTGGAAAGAAGTTTGAGGATATGCTCACACACATCCTACTGATAAAGCAGCGCCCGTGCATAGCTACCGTCAACTACGGACGTTACATCTACCACTACAATACGGAGGGCATAGCTGCGAAGGACAAGGCAAACGGACTGACATCGCTGCTCGAAGCACAGCTGACACTCGTAAGAGAGCTGGGTATCGACACGCGCAGACGGCGCTGGCACCGCCTGTACATGGACATGCTGACGGCGCAGCTATACACATTCCGCCGCACAGAAACCATACTTCTGAAGCCTCAACGCATTGCCATATGGGGTTACGCCACGTGGAAAGACTCGCTGAAGGCGCTGCTCGTAGACACAATCGGTCTGCGAATGACGTGCCGTTTGTTCAAAACATTAAGCCGATAAGATTATGAAGATAGTATATATTGTTGAGGATTTCGCCGAGAACGGCGGTGTAGAACGCATTGTCTCGCTGAAGGCCAACGAGCTTTCAACGAAGTACGGGCACGATGTGACGATAGTGTCTGTGTACAAGGACGAGCGACCCGTGCTGTATAGTCTTGACAAGAGCATAGGGTTCGTGAGACTCGACGTGCCGTTCGCCACGAAAAGCCACAGACGCATTGCGACACTCGCAAGTAGGTTGGCGACGCTCGCACGTGCTGCAAGCCGACTCAACAAGGCTGTGAAACAGCTCGACCCCGATATCATCTTCTTCACCACAACGCTCGGCGCACTGCTTCTTCCGTTCTGTCGCACGAAGGCAAAGCGTGTGTACGAGTCGCATCTTGCGCGTCCGTTCAATCCGTACCAGCAGTTGTTCTGGCTCACGAAGCGCAGCGCCGACGCCGTTATCTGCCTCACGAAGGGCGACATGCACGCTTTCGGAGACGGCAGGAACGTGCGGCTGATACCCAACTTCATTGAGCAGCCGAAACGCAGCGTGGCAGACTACGGTCGGAAGAAGGCGATAGCTGTGGGCAGACTGGAGGATCAGAAGGGATTCGACATGCTCATCGACTGCTGGAAACGAGTGGCTGAACAGCATCCCGACTGGCACCTGGACATATACGGTGTGGGGTCGCTCCACGACAAGCTGCAAGAACAAATAGACCAGCTGTGTCTGAACGACTATATCACGCTCTGCGGACGCTCTAACAACATAATGGATGTCTACCCCGAATACAGTCTGCACATCATGTCGTCGCGCTATGAGGGTCAGCCGATGACGCTCATAGAGGCGCAGGCGTGCGGTCTGCCTTCTGTAGTGTTCAACTTTAAGTTCGGTGCGGCTGACATTGTGCAGAACGGCGTCAACGGCATCATCGTGGAGCAGGGCGACTGCAAAGCGTTCAGCGAGGCGCTATGCACAATGATGAGCTCGGAGGATATGCGCAAGAAGTACGGACAGAATGCGCTCGAAGTAGGCAGACAGTACTTCAAGGATAATGTTTTTGGAAAGTGGATTGAGTTGTTGGAATTTATCTCAAAAACGTAAATAACGGAAATGCAAAACAGAATACATTGGCTTGACAACCTACGAGGACTCTGTATGGTGGCAATACTATATGATCATACAGAGACATATTATATTGGTAAGAATGCAATAATCACAGACTTGTATGTAACGGATGCGTTGTACTTATTCTTCATCATATCAGGATACTTCATCTACAAACCTAACGGAGAAGTTTGCGTAAAACACAAGATGAAATCGATATTACGAACACTGATCATACCATATTTCATATTCACAACAGCAATGGCAATCCCAAAAGCCGTAGCTAATGGCAGAGAGTTAGACCTTATAGGTATAACAACAAATATATTGACCGGTCAGGCTTCGTGGTTTGTGGCGGCACTTGCTGTCGCTGAAATACTGTTTATCTCCACATTGAAAATAGTAAAGGGAAACATAAAATGGATGCTTGCGGCGTGCACAACTACATTTATAGCATCTATTTGGCTCTCGACTATCACAAGCTATTGTTTCTGGCAGATAGACAATGCGCTGATGGCGATGCTATTTCTATTAATCGGTTATGCTTATCATAAATACGAGCCGAACATAAGAAACGACATCAAGTGGATAGTGGTGTGTCTATTGGCATTTGTGTTTTTAAAGATTTATGTAGTACGGGCAGATATAACATTGACTATATGGCACATCAACATCAGCAACTACGTAGTATTCGCAGCAAACGTAGTAATTGGTTGCCTCGCTATGTTCGGACTATTCCGTAATCTTCCATCATGTAGAATACTCGAATGGATAGGAAAGCACTCACTCGTTTATTACTTCCTGTGTGGTGGTGTGCCGCTTCTTGTCAGCAAATTAGCTGCGCATGTCGGTTTCTATTATAACAATAGCCATATAAGGGTGTTCGTAGCATTTGCTATTGTACTTATTGTCTCTACAATCCTTACATGGACAATCTACCGCTACATACCTTTTGTCACTGGCAGAAGCCGTAGCAACCGACAATGGATAGTGGGTTAGGCATTGTTGACCATTTAACCTTTGGCAAGCAGTGAGCGATATAATTGTTCGTACTGCTCTGCTACGTGGCGGTAGTCGTGATACTTGTGCACGAACTGTATGCTCTCTTGCGCCATTCTCTCGAGTGTTCCGTCGGTGAAAAGGGCACGCTCTATCGCCGCGATGTTCTCCTCGTCGGACACATCGGGGCGCACGTTGACAATCGGGCGCAGCGTATCCTCGCCAATAAACTCATAGTATTCTTCTTCGCCTCCGCCTATGACAACCGTTCCGCGTGCCATTGCCGCGAGCGAGTTCATCGACGGGGTGTAGCTGTAGAGCTGGTCGACGAGCACGTCCGCCTCAGCAAGCAGACGCATGTACTCGTCGTAAGGCACTCCTTCTACGTATTTAATCTGCACCATGCCGGGATGGCGACGCGCCACCTCCTCCACGAACATGGCTATCTTCATTGCACCCTTCATGAAGTCGCGCTTGGGCTGAAGACCTATAAGGATGGTGAGGTGGTGAGAGGGTGCAAGTTGAGAGTTGAGAGTTGAGAGTTGGGAGTTGAGAGTTGAGAGTTGAGAGTTGAGCGTTGAGAGCAGGGATGGTGAGGTATTGAGATTTGTTGTGGCGTCTTCCCCACACTCCATCGGCAGCGGTATGTAATGGAGTTTGGCAGCGTAAGGCGGTTCGTTGTAGTCGAGCCAATACTCGTAGAGACAGGGCACGAGGGCATCAGCCATGGCTGTCGTCTTACGCCACGAAGCCTCAGCACCGTGCTCAACGACTTCAGCGATGCGGTCGCGATGCTGGTCGGTGTTCTGCAGCTGTCCGCTCCAATAGGTGTCGGAATAGGCAGGTACGCCCTGCGCCTGGCGACGGAATATCTGTGGGTCATCGCCGAAGCAGCCTTTCACTACGCAGCGATTGGTGAGCTTGAGGAAACGCAGCAGCAGCGTATTCCAGCGATACATGAGTGGCACGAACTGATAGTTGTGTATCTGCACCACGTCGTTGCCGCACAGTTGCGGTAGATGGCGCAGCAACTGCCACACCACCCACAAGCCGCCGAGCTTACCCCAACGCCCGTCGCGGCGCAGGTCGATGTCGCGCGGAGCATCGTGCCAACCGTTGCCGTCGGACATGGTTGTGACGCGGTGTCCACGTTCTACGAGTCCTTTCTTCAATGTATTGTGAAGAAAGCTCGCCTCGCCTATCAATAGTATCTTCATATATCGTCTTTTTTATGATGGTGATGTGGTGAGATGGTGATGTGGTGAGATATGTGAGGTAATGTCAACACCTCAACATCTCAACATCTCAACATCTCAACACCTCAATATCTCACAACCGCTTGAAGTTGCCGTTACCGTCGAGCACCTCGTAGGTCTCCACCGTGACACGCTTGCCCTTTATCTGCAGCACGTCGAACGAGGCGTTGCCGTCATCGTCGCGCCAGGCGTTATTCACCTGATGGATGTCGTAGCCACGATAGTGCTGAACCGACTTGGTATGGGTGTGACCGACGAAGAAGGCAGCGAGGTTATAGTGCTCGAGGATGTCGAAGAGCTGCGTGCGCTGCTCCTCCGTCCACCACTCCAATGCCCACGCGTCGAAGCCGTAGTGCTGCACATAGACCACCGGCTTGCCATCGGAAGCGTACTTCTTCAGGTCGTCGGCAATCCACTGCATGTTGCTCTCGCAGTAGGTGGTGTCGCCGGCAGCGAGTTGTCCGCACACGAAGTGAACGCCGCCGATGTCGAACGAGTAGGAACGCGACGAGCGGTGTATGTTCAAGATGCGTCCAGCTTGCTTCATGTCGAGCAGCGTAGAGTCGAGGTAATGGAGGTTGAACTCCATGCCAATGCGGTTCTGATTCGGTCTGCCGCTTTCGGGCGAGATGTCGTGGTTGCCGAACGTGGGATAAGTGTCGTAGTGAATCTGACGGTAGCCGGGTCCGCGCTCCCAACGCTGCCGGTATAGGTCGAGTATCTTCGGATGCGACTTGTCGAAGAGGTCGCCGGCGAGTATCACGCCGTCGATGCGTCGATGGTCGCCGAGCGCATTGATGGCAAGCACATGGTGAAACTGGTCGGTCTCGGGTGGCAGGTCGAAATGCAGGTCGGCTGCTATGACGACGGTGCAGTTTGCCTCACGCTTCTTCTCCGACGCGTAGCCGTTGAGGGCTGAGAGCGCGAAGAGCAGCAGAGTGGCGAATATCATTTTTGTAAGCATGTGATTATTTATGTTGTTATGGTGAGATGGTGAGATGTTGAGATATGTTGTGGTGGTGATAAGATGGTGAGATGTGTAATGTCAACACATCAACATCTCAACACTTCAACATCTTATCATCTCAACACCTCAACAGCAGAACGCAACTAAATTGCGTTCTGCCCAACCTTGATCTCCTTCTCCACACTCTCGCCGTCGCCCCAGATGAGCGTCAGCTTGAATGGGATATTGGTGTTAATAGTTACTTTTGGCTTCTCGTTGACAGAGTTGCGCTTAGCCACCTTGAACGAGATATTGCCGTCGGCGCCGAGCGGATAGCGGTCGATGCCGTAAGCATCGAGCAGCTGCACGTCGAGCGTAACGTGCGAGTCTTGTATGTCGGCACGTATGCCGAAGATGTACTCGATGAGGTCAGCGATTGGCGGCAGACCGGTCCAGCCGACGAAGTCCTTGCGAGCCATGAAGCCCGGCGCAGCATCCTCCGGAGCGTAGTACTCCCAGAACGTACCCGTCTTGCGGTACACCTTCAGCACATTGTTGTAATGGTTCATCACGATGTCGTGAGCCAGTCGGCGATAGCCCTTCTCCACGAGTCCGGACACAACCATATAGTTGGTGCCGGGCCACACGCCACCTTCCCAGTAGCGTCCGTTAGCCTTATACTTCGGGTTGTCGGCAGCAAGCGACGCCACACGGTGCGGGCGATTGAACTTGCAAGTGTCGTCGAGGTGCTCCACGAGGCGGTCGAGACGCTGCTTGGGCAGCACATCGGTGTGCAAAGCCCAATAAGCATAGATGCCCTGCGTCGTGGAGAGCGAGTCGTTGGCATACTGGTCGTAGAGGAAGCCGTCGCGCTCGCTCCACATGTTCTTGTTGATATACGCCGAGAGGTTCTTAATGTCGTCCTCAAACTCCTCTATCTCCTGCCAGCGCTCAAGATAGAAGCCCATCTTCAGCAGTATGTTCGCCACCATTATCTGCTGCAGGCAGGCGTCGAGCCATATCATGTGACCGTTGCTATAGATAGTGTTGTAACCCTCGGGCACGCGTGGCATATTGTCCATGCCGGTGCCCCATCCGCTGCTCCAGTAGGTACCGTTGCGCCATGTGCGGTTCAGCTTCAGCCACTTGTAGTAGGCGGCAAGCACGGGGAACACCTTGTTCAGACGGTTGTCGTCGCCGAACTGCGTGTAATAAAGCCACTCCGACCACGGCAGCAGGTTCGGACCGGTAGATGTAGGGTCGTAGCGGCCGAAGCAGTCGGAGCCGTCGGCGCGTATCTCGCGACAGATAAATCCGTCGGGATGCTGCTTGGCGTAGAAGTTGTCGAGCGTCTTCTGGAACGGGAAGAAGCGGTCGCCGTAGCGGCAGAACATCGTGATGAACGCATCGTCCCACATGAAGATGTTGCCGTTGTAGGCGGGCGAGATGTATGAGGTGACGAAGCCCGAGTCGTCGAGCGGCTGACAGACGTTCTTCAGACCTATCTGCCACGCCTTCCAGTACATCTCTATCTCCTTCGGGTGTCCCTCCCAATAGGGCGAGGGCAGCACTTTGCGTGCCTGCTCGAAAGTGCCGGGCTTCGGCTTCTCTACCTTTGCCGTACGGAACGTGTTCTCCGCCACGAGTGTCTGCATTACATACGTGTTCTTGTAAGGCAGCTTGTAGAGCGGCGAGCCGGAAGAGATGAGGTTCTGAGCCGGCGCAAGCACCGCAAAGAGCGAGGCTGTAAGGGTTAATATCGTTTTCTTCATTTATCTGTATATTACTTGATTACTCCGTATGTGAGCAACTGCTTGATGCGCTTGAACACGTCGGTGTTCTCGTAGATTCCGGTGAAGTGTTCTGCGCCCGGACCGAAGGCGTAGACCGGAACCATAGCACCTGAGTGGTCGCGTGTAGAGAAGCAGCACTCTACGCGTCCTTCGTTCTTGTCGCCGTTGACGAGCGTGAGTCCGCCCGTCTCGTGGTCAGCTGTCACAACGACGAGTGTCTCGCCGTCCTCTGCAGCCCACTTCATCACCTTACCCACGGTCTGGTCGAAGTCGAGTGTCTCCTTCATGAGCATATCGAGCTGGTTGAAGTGGCCGTAGTCGTCGAGCTGCGAGCCTTCGATCATCATGAAGAAGCCCTTCTTGTTGCGGTTCATCAGTTCGATGCCCTTCATCGACGCACGCGCAAGCAGGTCGCCACGCTCGTCGGGCAGCGGAGTATCCTTGTCGTAAGGCACGGCGAAGACACGGCTGTTCTTATCGTATGCGAAGAAGTCGTCGAGCGAGCGCGACACGTGATAGCCCTTCACACGCAGTTCGTTGAAGATGTCGCGTCCGTCCTTGCGGTTGGTGAACTTCTCCGCTCCACCGCCGAACACGAAGTCGACACCGTTTGTAGGATAGTCGCCGACGAGCTCTTCCTCCTTGTCGCGGTCGACGTTATGGCAGCAGAAGTCGCATGGCGTAGCGTCCCAAAGTCGGCATGTGACGGCGATGCCCGCATCCTTGCCGAGCTCCTTCGCTACATCTACGAGCGAGGGCACTGGTTTGCCTTCTGTGTCTACACCTACGGCATGGTAGTTGGTCTTTACGCCCGTAGCGAGCGATGTGCCACCCGAGCCGGAGTCGGTGACGAGCTTGTTGGCTGCCCACGTCTTCGACAGACCTGTGGCTGTAGCGTTCTCGAGCCACAGTTTTCCGCGGTTGGCTGTCCATGCGGTGTAGACGTGCATGAGGCTCATGCCGTCGCCAATCATCAATACCACGTTCTTCACCTTCTTGCCCTTCGGCGTCGCGATCTTCTCAACGGCGTATGGCTTGTCGTATGTGAAGGTCTGGGTGGGCATGTTGTACTGTGCGCTGGCACTCTGCACGCAGAGGGCGAGAGCTGCTATGACTAATGCTTTCTTTATTTTCATATTGTTCTATTATAGATTGCTCATTTATTGCTACACTAAAACGACTGTTTCAGGTCGTAGACAAAGGTAAGAATTATTTTTGTGAACAGGAAAGTTTTCTTAACATTGCGAGACATAATTGCGTTTTTTTCTATATTTTTGCAGTGTACTGAAGATTTACTTTGGTCGACATTCAGAATTAATTCGTTAAAACATAAAAAGGGAATGAATAAAAATCTATTACTCTCATTGCTCTTCTTGCTTATTGTGGGAACGACATTCGCTCAACATCAGTTTCACTTCAAGGACGGCAAGTTCAAGGTGGTGCAGTTCACCGACATCCACTGGGACCCTACATCGCCCGGATGCGACACTACACGCAACACCATCCTGGCTGTACTTAATCAGGAGAAGCCCGACATCGCTATACTGACGGGCGATGTCGTCACAGCCAATCCTGCCAAGAAGGGCTGGGAGGCTATCATAAAGATATTCGAAGAGGCGAAGATGCCGTTCGCAGTAACGTTGGGCAATCATGATGCCGAACCGCAGTTTATGAGCAAGCAGGAGATATTCGACATGCTTCTGAAGTCGGCTTACTTCGTAGGTTCGCACGGACCGGAAGGCATTCCAGGGCATGGCCAGTATGTCATTCCGGTGTACGGGTCGAAGGAGAAGGACAAGGTGCAGTCGCTACTCTATTGCATCGACTCTAACGATTATCCCGAAACCGACGAGCTGGGACACTACGACTGGATTCACTTCGAGCAGATTGCCTGGTACCGCGACCAGAGCAAACGCTACACGGCGATGAACGGCGGCAAACCGCTGCCTGCGTTGGCATTCTTCCACATCGCGCTGCCCGAATACAAGAATCTGATGAACCGCAAAGGCACCTGGGGCAGATGCGACGAGGGCGAGGTGTGTTCGGCTGACATCAACAGCGGAATGTTCGCTTCGTTCGCCGAGTGTAAGGACGTGATGGGCGTGTTCGTCGGTCACGACCACGACAACGAGTTCATAGGATTGGAGAAGGGTATCTGCCTCGCCTACGGACGTGTTACGGGTACGGATGCTTACGGCGGACTGGTGCGCGGTGGCCGCGTCATCGAGATGTACGAGAGCGAGAGACGCTTCGACTCGTGGGTGACTACGCCGCATGGCAAGGAATTCGCCTTCTATTATCCATCGGGCATCACCTCGATTGACGAAGAGGGACCGTACCTGCCTGCCGTGAACGTGAAGCCGAAGAAGCACGGCGTGAACTACACCTACTACGAAGGCAAGTTCAAGAAGACTGCCGACATCTTCAACAATGGTAAGAAGGTGAAGGAGGGCGTGCTGAACAACTTCATCATTACCGAGGCTCGAAGCGAGGACCACTTTGGCTACGACTTCCGCTCGTACATAAAGATTCCAAAGAAGGGTGTCTATTATTTCGACATCGCTTCCGACGACGGCTCACGACTGTTCATCGACGGCAAGGAGATTATAGACAACGACGGTTCGCACAGTAAGGAGTTCGTGGCTGGAAAGGTGGCACTCGACGAGGGTTTTCATGAGATGCGCGTACTCTACTTCGAGGATTACATGGGACAGAGCCTTAAAATAAAGATTACGGATCGCTACAACAGCAGCCGTATACTGCCTGACGATATGCTTTACGCTAAATAAAGGTAAAGTTATCACGCAAAAAACTCCGCACAGCGAAACATTCTGCTGTGCGGAGTTTTTTTGTTTAATAAATATTAGTAGCCGATGGCTAACGAGTGTTTGAAACCGTCGGTCAATGAGTTTTTAATAGCCGTCGTTCTGGTGCAGCGCACCACCCGACTTCGTTATTTCTGTTGACGGATACGGGAAGACCATAAGGTGGTCATCGTATGCAACGGGCTTAACAGCAGGGTCAGCTTCGTTCAGATAGTCGGCGTAGGGACCAACGACGAAGGTGCTATTCCAGTCGCTACGCTCAGCATAGTGGCGAGCACGTGGGTGAGCGTTCAACTCCTTCTGAGCAAGTGCCTTGATTTCGTCTGCGCCAGAGTGGAACCAACGCTTGAGGTCGTAGAGGTGGTCGCTGTACTCGAAGGCGAGCTCGCAACGGCGCTCGTGGTAGAGGTCGGTCCATGTGGCGTTGCCCGAAAGCGGAGTGAGGTGCGAGCGGTTGCGCACGCGGTTGATATCCTTTGCAGCGAGGTCGGCATGACCGAGCGCGAGGTTTGCCTCGGCACGGAACAGAAGCATCTCGGCAAAGCGTACGAGCGGCATATTCACACGCGCTGTAGGCCAGTCGCCGTTAGAGCTTACATATCCCTTCGTTGCATCCTCGTGCTTGAACGGATCCATGTACTTGTTGATCATGAAGCCCGACTCAACGTCTGAGGTTGAGTAGAACTTGCGTGTCTCGCCGAAGAACTGGAACTCCTGTCCGTATTCGAGCACCGAACGTGTGATGCGGGCGTTGCCTGCACCGTCCTTCAGCATCTCCTCGAAGATGTCATAAGAGGGTTTAATCTGACCCCAACCGTTGTAGATACCCCAACCCTTGTTCTCAAGGATAACGCCAGGGAACTCAGAGCCGCCAGGAGTGTCGCCACCAGTGCCTGCAATACCGAAGAGGTACTCCTTGGTCCAATAGTTGGAGAAGTCGGAAGAAAAGACATCGGCGAACTCCGGAGCGAGGTCGCGGCCGTAGTCCTGTTCCAACGAGTTGACCATAGAGATGACGTTCGACCACTGCGACTTGTCGAACGCAGCCCAGTAAGCATACACCTTAGCCTTGTAAGCAACAGCGGCTGCCTTGTGAGCACGTCCGCGGTTGTCGATGTCGTACTCTTCAAACGTAGGCAGATACTTGATGGCATTGTCGAGGTCTTCGATAATCATCTTGTAGTTGTCCATTACAGTAGCCTGCTGCTTCGGAATAGAGTTGTCGTAGCCGCCAGCGAAGTCTTCATAACGTACAAACGGTACGCCCTGTTTGTCGTTGCCATAGCGGTAAGCAACATAGAAGTGGCTGAAGGCACGCATGAAGAACGCCTCGCCAAGCGAACGCTTCTCGACAGCGGTAAGAGCGGTTTTCTGCTCCTTATTCAACAACTGCTCCACAACCCAGTTGGCACGAGAGATAACACCAGTCAAACGCTCGTATGTACCTTTAAGAGGCGACTCGTCACCTGTGTACTGGAGCGTGGCGAGGGTGTTGTAGCTGCGCGTACGACCCCAAACGATGTCGCACGCACCACCTTGCTCCCAATAGATTTCGCGACCGAAGAGGCCCTCCTGATGAATCGGTCTATAGAGAGCATCGATAGCATCTATCGCCTGGTTGTCATTAGTAAAATATTGCGTCGTCGTCGGATCGCCCTCCTTCTGTACGTCGAGGAAGTCGCTACACGAACTCAACAGTGCCGCAGAGAAAACGGCTGCCAATATATATTTTGCTTTCATAGATATTGCTTTTTAGTTGTTTTAGTAAGTAAGTTTCACACCGAATGAGAATGTGCGAGCCACCGGATACTTCATTGCGTCCCATCCGCCACACTCTGGGTCGATGCCGGTGTAGTTGGTGATGGTGCAGAGGTTCTCGCCACTTACGTAAACACTCAGACGACTATTGCGCGAGTTGAGGTGTGCACTCTTGCGAAGTAGGTTGGTGAGGTCGTAGCTCACGGTCACGTTCTTCAAACGGAGGTAAGAGGCGTTCTCAAGATACCAGTCGGAAGGCGTAGAGAAGTTGCCGTTCGGGTCGTTCTTTGAGAGGCGCGGAATGTCCGAATCGCGGTTTGTCTCACTCCATGCGTCGAGGATGCGCGAGTCGCGGTTGAAGTTGCCCTCAACGTCGGAGAGAGTCATCAACTTGGCTACGTTCATAGCCTTGGCACCTGCCACGCCCTGAAGCATTGCAGAGAAGGTGAGGTCTTTCCATGTGAAGCCGGCAGAGAACGAGAAGGTGTACTTCGGTGTGGCTGAACCACAGTACTGGCGGTCGGCATCGGTAATCTTGCCGTCGTTGTTGTAGTCGATGAACTTCAAGTCGCCTGCCTTTGCGTTGGGCTGAATGCGATTGCCGTCCTTGTCTACATAAGCTGCAGCTTCAGCGTCGCTCTGGAAGATGCCACCGTTCTTTATGAGGTAGAACGAGCCGAGAGGCTGACCCTCTGCGTCCTGGTAGCAGTAAGGCAGGTTGCGGAACGAACCATCGCCAGTCCATACACCGGGCTTACCGTTGGCATCACGCACGCCGATATTGCTAACCCAGTTCTTGAGCCAAGCGAAGTTGCCACTAACGTAGTACGACCAATCCTTGTTGATGCGGTCGTTCCAGTTGAGCGAAAGCTCTATACCACGGTTGCGTACCTCGCCCTGATTGATGAGCATAGGGTCGAGACCGATAGAACCTGGCCAGTTCATCGACTGGGTCTGGATGAGGTCGAAGGTGCGCTTCTCGAACCAGTCGAACTGCATAGCCAAGCGGTCGTTGAACATATTGAGGTCGATACCGAGGTCGAACTGTTCTGATGTCTCCCAAGTAAGCTTGTTGTTGAGAGCGATAGAGTTGTAGATGAATGTGTCCCACAGCAGGTTCTTCTCAACGCCATACTGTGCCTGCTCCTGCCATGAGTCCTTAGAGAGCACTGGCGAGCGGTAGTTGTAGCCGATAGAGCCGAGGTTGCCTACTCTACCCCAAGAAGCGCGGAGCTTCAGGAGCGACACAACGTCGGTTTTCGGGAAGAACGCCTCGTTAGAAATCTTCCAACCGGCTGTCACTGCAGGGAAGTCGCCGTGGTTCTTGTTCTTAGGCAGACGACCAGCGTAGTCGCGACGCCAAGAAGCGGTGAGGAAGTAGCGGTCGTCGAAAGAGTAAGCCAAACGGCCGATGAGCGATACGTTGGCATCAGGACCTGTGAGATAGTCCTTGCCAGACACCGAGCCTGCGTAAGCGATATACTGCAGATAATCTGACTCGTCGGCGAAGGTCTTGCCGTTCAGCTCGAAGCCACGCACGTTAAAGTGGTCGGCTGTGGTAGAGAAGAGTGCGCCCACAGTGTGCTTGCCGAAGGTATTGTCGTATGTAAGGGTGTTCTCTGTCTTCCACTGGTCGGTGCGGTAGGTGCTCTCGGTGAGCGAGTTGCTACCGTCTGGTTTACCTACTTCATCGCGACGTGGCGAGAAGCCTTTGTAGAAGTTCGACTGCAGGTTGTATGTGAAACGGCTCACAAACTTCAAGCCCGGCACTACGTTAGCTATCTCTAACGATGTGGTTGACCAGGCATCGTTGGTGCGGTCGAAGATATTCTTCGATGAAAGGGTGTTGATTGGGTTAACAGCGTCGCCATGGGCATCAGCGAAGTTGCTGCCATATGTAGCGATGTACTTTGGATCCTCGGTTGTTGTTCCGCCGAAGCCGCTCTTTGTGAACGGACTGTAAACGGTGGCACTTGCCGGCATATAGATAGCCGAGAGAATTGGTCCGGTGTAGCCCTCGTTTGTAGCGGTGGTGCGACTCTCGGTGTTCTTCCAAACGAAGTCTTCGCTGATAGATACCCACTTATTGATTTGATACTTGCCTGTATAGTGCAGCGCAAGGTTCTTGTTGAACGTGTAGCGCATGATGCCCTCGTCGTTGTCGTAAGCGAACGAGAGGCGGTTGGTGAAGGTGTCGGTACCTGTGTTGATGGCTACGTTGTGACGCTGGTAGAAGGCGGTGCGGAACACCTCGTCCATCCAGTTGGTACGGGTTGTTGCAATCCAAGGATTCTTCTCAACGTTCCAGCCGTCGGGCAATGGGAGTCCGGCGTTTGCGAACGAGCGCTTACGCATCTCAATCTCTTGCTGAGCGTTGAGCGGTTTGGGCAGGTTAGTGGCGTTACGCACACCCACCATACCATCGTAAGACACAGATGTAGCACCCTTCTTTGCCTTCTTGGTGGTGACGAGCACTACGCCGCCTGCTCCCGACTGCGCACCATAGATAGCAGCCGAAGCGGCATCCTTCAACACTACGATCGACTCAATGTCGTTGAGCGAAGCAATCGGTGCACCCGGCACTCCGTCGACTACCCACAGCACATTGTCGCCGTTCTGCGAGCCTTGACCACGTATCACGATGTTAGGAGCGGCTGTAGGGTCGCCACCATCGGCAGACACCGTAACGCCTGCCAGCTGACCCTGCAACATGCCCTCGGTAGAGGTGACAGGACGCACTGCAAGCTCGTCGACATTGCTCACAACACCAACGGCTGCCGAGAGGTCTTTCTTCTTGGTAGCGGTACCGTAGCCGATAGCCACAACCTCGTTGAGCATCTTGCTGTCCTCCTCGAGAACAACGGTGATGTCGCGGTTGTGCGCACCTACCTTTACGTTCTTGGTTGTATAGCCTACATACGATATCTCAAGCGTGCCTCCAGGCAACACCTGAAGCGCAAAATTACCATTCACATCTGTAACGGTAGCAGCTTTATAGCCAACCAACTTTACAGAGGCTCCGATGATTGGCTCTCCGTTCTGATCCTTCACAACACCGTGTACGGAAATGCTACCGCGTAAAGGCTGTTGAACCTCAGTCGCATTGGAGAAAGCAGTGCCTGCATAAGCCGAAGAGGAAAACGACAACATGGAACATGCGGCTACTCCGAAGATGCCCCACATCCAATTTTGTTTAGAAAAACCTTTTCCCATGTTCAATAAATTTTAATTAATATATGCAATAGATTATTATTCGCTGTAAATGTAATAGTTGATATACATTGCAAATGTAGGCAAAATATTAAAATCAAGCAAATAAATGTTTCAAAGATTTAAATAATGAAACGCTATTTTAAAGATTACGTATCAAAACAACTGAAAAACAGAGCGAATCCGACTGATTAGCAACATCTTTTTGCATTGATACAAGACAATACGAGGCAAAAAAAACGTGCATAACTTTTGCCGTTACATATTAAAATGCTAACTTTGCAAATGGAAAAAGCTATACATTATTATATAATGTGGCAGACCGACAACGAAACAAACGTTTTTATACATAAAACAATAAACAATTATGGTAAACTACAAAGAATTGGGCTTGGTGAACACACGTGATATGTTCGCAAGAGCCATCAAGGGTGGTTACGCTATCCCTGCATTCAACTTCAACAACCTCGAGCAGCTCCAGGCTATCATCAAGGCTTCTTCAGAGCTCAAGTCACCGGTTATCCTTCAGGTATCTAAGGGTGCACGTGCTTACGCTAACGAGACTCTTCTCCGTTACATGGCAGAGGGCGCTGTAGAGTACGCTAAGGAGCTCGGTTGCAAGCATCCTGAGATCGTTCTCCACCTCGACCACGGTGACAGCTTCGAGCTTTGCAAGAGCTGTGTAGACCTTGGCTTCTCTTCTGTAATGATCGACGGTTCTTCACTTCCTTACGAGGAGAACATCGCTCTTACAAAGAAGGTTGTAGACTACGCTCATCAGTTCGACGTAACTGTAGAGGGCGAGCTCGGTGTATTGGCAGGTGTAGAGGATGAGGTATCTTCTGACGTATGCCACTATACAAAGCCTGAGGAGGTTATCGACTTCACAACTCGTACAGGCGTTGACTCACTCGCTATCTCTATCGGTACTTCACACGGTGCTTACAAGTTCACACCGGAGCAGTGCACACGCGACCCGAAGACTGGCAAGCTCGTTCCTCCTCCATTGGCATTCGACGTCCTCGACGAGATCATGGAGAAGCTCCCAGGTTTCCCAATCGTTCTCCACGGTTCTTCTTCTGTACCACAGGAGTATGTTGACATGATCAACGAGTACGGTGGCAAGTTGCCTGACGCTGTTGGTATTCCTGAGGAGCAGCTCCGCAAGGCTTCTGCTTCTGCAGTTTGCAAGATCAACATCGACTCTGACTCACGTCTCGCATTCACCGCTGCTGTTCGTAAGGTATTCCACGACAAACCAGGTGAGTTCGACCCGCGTAAGTACTGCGGTCCTGCACGCGACCTCATGGAGCAGATGTACAAGCACAAGATCACTGATGTGCTCGGTTCTGACGGCAAGCTCGCTCAGTGCTAATCAAGCAGCTTAGTATTAAAAGCTAAATAAACACGGCGCGCCCGAAACGTTCATTCGTTTCGGGCGCGCTTCTTTTGTTAAAATAGATGTCAGAGCTAAAACTGCCTTAACTTTTGCGTGCCATCTTCCGGCGCAGAATATTTGCATTGGTAGCCATCGAAATGAAAAAAGGTGAACCGTTTGGTTCACCTTTTTATATTTGTAAAAGTTAATAAGCATTACTTCAGTTCCATAATCTGCTTTGCAGTCTCATCATCAGGACGTACCTCAAGCAGCTTAGCAGCCCACTGCTTTGCGTCGGCTACCTTGTCGTTCTGTATGTAATGAACAGCAAGATACTGGTAAGCAGTGCCGAGCTTCTTCAAGTCGGCAGCTGTCTTCTCCGGCAGCGACTCGATCTTCTCAGCAAGCTTCTTGTAGTAAGGCATAGCCAAACCAACCTTCAGATCAGGGTTGATAGCGTGGAACACGTTAGCCTGCTTGAAGAGAGCGTAAACAGCAGCGTAATCGTACTTCTCTGCGATAGTGCCGTAGATTTCAGCTGCCTTCTGCAAAGCAGCCTTCTTAGCAGCCTCGTCGGCAGCAGCCTCTGACTGCTCAAGATAGATGTCAGCGAAGTTGTCGTACTCCTTGTATGTGCACTCCTCACCCTTAACAGCGAGATATGCCTCGTAAGCAGCTACTGCCTCGTCGAACTTCTTTGCCTTGAGGTAAGCATCAGAGATGAGTTTGTTCACTTCCTTGTTCTCAGGATCAACCTCTGGAATATGCTTGTAAGCTGTGATTGCATCGTCTATACGACCTACGTTCAACAAAGCGTCAGCGTAGTAGGTGTAGTCGTTTGCTGTGTACTTAACAGTGTCGGTAGCAGCGAAAAGCTTGTCACCATACTCAACGGCTGTTGGGTAGTTCTTCTGCTTGTCAGAAGCGTAGAGCACAACGCGGTTGAATGAACCGTAGTTAGGATACTTCTGAATACCCTTCTGCGCGAGGCTTACTGCCTTGTCGTACTCCTCAAGAGCGTACGCTGTGAGAGCATAGTCGAAGAGGATATAGTCCTCGATTGTTGTCGGGTCAGCCACCTTGTCGTAGTGAGACATAGCCGACTTCAACTGACCATTGCGTGAGTACATACGACCTGCAGCAGCATCTACAGGATAGTCGGGCTTCACAGCGCGGAGCTTCTCAAGCATAGCGACAGCTCCGTCTGGGTCTACCTTCTGGTACACCATAGCATATCTTACGTATGATGTCGGGTTAGCCGGCTCATAGTATGTACCCTGCTCATAGTAGCCAGCAGCCTTACCGCCGTCGTCCTGTGCAGAAGCGATATCGCCGAGGAGGATGTAGCCCTCGGCGCTCTTGCCGTTAGCCTTGATTGCAAGGTTAGCAATCTCTTCTGCCATCTGGTAGTTCTTAGCCTCAAGGAAAGCACGACCGAGAGCTGCGATAGCTGTAGCGTCCTTCTTGTAAGTCTTCTTGAAAGCCTTTACCTGATCCTTAGTAGCGATAGCGTCGCCCTTAGCATCAACAATCACTTTTGTGATGGCGTCGATATCAGCCTGTGATGTCTGCGCCATTGCTGGTACTGACAAGCCTGCGAGGAGCAGTCCAGCTACGAGGTATTTCATTGTTTTCATAGTTCTGTATAATTTGAATGTTAATATTCTGTTTATTTCATTGACGTACGACTACCGCTCTTGGTTTAAAGCGTGGGGGTGCGTATTAGCATACGTTTACGTTAATTAGCACAGCACAACTATTGGTTGTGTACCTGTACGTCGCGTATGGTTATCTCGCCACGTGTGGGGAGCAGACCTGCCTTAAAGAGGATGAGCTGACCCTTCGGCGACTCGATGAAGTGGGCAAAGCCCCAAGGCAGTCCGCGCTTCGGGTCGTTAAGCAACGCCCATATTGTGCGAACGAATGGATAGCGTCCGTTGAGGAGCCACGCCTGATATGGTTTCCATGAGTTATATGGTGTGGCTTTATCGAGTTTCGATACCGACATCACGCGTATTGCCTTGTTCCATGTGGTATTGGTTGAGTCACGCTTGTCGTTGAGCCAGTTGCTACCGATAACGCCGATGGCATTCGGTGTGGATGCTACGTAGTCGATAACGTCCTTACTGTCCTTTGCTGCGAACACATTCGGACTGTCGATTGGCTTTCCGCCGAGGATTGAGTCGCAACAGTAGTTCACGGCACTCGACTTACGATTGTCGAAGCACACCCAAATCTCGCCGAGTTTTGAGCCTTGGTTCACTTCGCTCCACTTGGTTTTCTTGCCTAAGAGTATCGCCTTGATATCGTTGACGGTGATACATGAGTCGAGGTTCTGATTGTTACAGATGAGTGCCATGCCGTCGTAGGCGAGACGCACTGCTTCGGGCAGCATATTCAAGCCGTCCTTCACGTATGTGTACTCCTTCGGAGTGAAATTGCGTGCGGTGATTGTGAGCCATGTCTTCTGCTGGAGGAGCATGTTGATGCCGTCAATCTCGTTGGTATAGATAGGCTTGAGCTTGGTGTTCGGGCACTGCATGTGATAGACTTCTACGAGTTCGTCGATTATCGGACTGAAGCTCTCGTCACACGCGAAGCTTATCTCACCTTGCGTAGTGGTATCGGTTCTGCCGTCCTTACGTTTCTTTTCGCCACCGCAAGACATCATTACGAGCGTCATTGCAAGCAGTGCGAGTATGGAGATGCTCTTAAAATTCGTTTTCATAGTTGTATCTAAACAAATAGTTTAACACAATAATATATATAATGTATAGAATAACATTCACTTTAAGTGGACCACATGTGGGTCGTGGGGTGTGTCTGGCTACGTGTGCCGCAAAGGTGGTTAGGGGTATATTGGTTGCCGATTGCATCGGAATACGATTCAAGTATATTGCCGATTGCGTCGGAATGCTTATTCAAGGTGCTAATGTTCGACAAACAAATGTTTATTTAAGCTACAACCATCCATGAGTTCCGGCATAAAGCCGAAGCTACGTGGATGGTTGTTATTGCTAATCTTACTGTCTAAGCATGTAAGATGTTCGTATGCGTCAAGATTACTGGAGGCGGAATGCTACCGGCACCTGATACTTAACACGCACAGCTGAACCATTCTGCTTACCAGGAGTCCAGCGTGGCATGTTCTTAACCACGCGCATAGCCTCACGGTCGAGTGACGGGTCAACACCACGCAATACGCTTACGTCAGTGATAGAACCATCGCGTTCAACAACGAAGCCTACAACAACACGACCCTGTACGCCGTTCTCGGCAGCTACTGTCGGATAGTGGATGTTGTTAGCGAGGTAGCTCATAAGTGCAGCGTCGCCACCAGGGAACATAGGCATCTGCTCTACGACTGTGAAGACCTTGGTTTCCTCAACATGCTTCGGAGGCTCCGGAGCTGCGATATCTTCCTTGGCCTTGAGTACAGCGCCACCGACTTCGTCGTTACCCTCTACTGTGAAGGCGCCGACAGCCTTGTCGCTCTTCTGTACCTCGTCGAGCTTAATCTCGTCCTCTTCCTTAACCTCTTCGTCCTTCTTGATGACAGGAGCGGTGAACTTAACAGAAGACTTAACCTGCTCTACGACCTTTTCAGGCTCTTGTTTGATTACTTCCTTCTTCTCAACCTTAGCCTCTTTCTTCTTTTCAGTCTGAAGTTTTGCGAGCTCCACTGCTTGAGTGTTCTCAACTTTCTTATTAGCCTCAGCCATTTTCTGAAGCTGAAGTCCGAGATAGAGAAGTGCTGCAGCAAGGCCTACGATTAACAAAGCCCAAACGTTACGCTTGGCAGTGCCTTTGCGCAACTTATAGGCTCCATATGCCTGGTTTCTGCCCTCAAACACGAGGTCAGTCCATTCATTGGATATCAAATCTATTTTTGACATTTCTTCGTCCTTTCTTTAATTATTAGTCATTTACTTGACACCTCTTGAGCGCAGAAACTTAGCATCCTGCTCGTTGATCTTGTCAATGACATAAGTACCAATACTGCAGATTGTCATTTCGTCCAAAGCATCAACCATGTTCTTGTATGAAGCCTCGTCAGTACACTTGATGATGATGGTCATTGTCGGCACCTTGCCAGTCTCGAGCTCACCCTTCTTAATCTTAGTCAGCGCAGCGTCATACACTTCCTCTGGATAAGCAGCTGGGTTAGCGAGCTTCTTCTTGTCAAGAGCGTCCTTAGCCATCATAATGTCCTTAACAGGCTGCGAGCCGTCTTCGGTGATGTGGTTGAAGAGCACCGAGCGGATACCCTTCTGACCCCATGTTGTTTCCTTCAGACAGGTCGGGTCATCATACTTAGGCAGACCGTCAACGTGGTAGATCTTATCGTTACCACACACGTAGATAGTGACAGTCTGTGATGCCTTAGCAGCGTTACGATCCTTTTCAGAGATATTCTCGTCGTTCGAAGGCATGGTTAAGTTCATAGTCTGAGGCTTAGCCAAAGATGTACAGAGCATGAAGAACGTGATAAGAAGCATCATCATGTCCACCATCGGCGTGAAGTCCACGCGGGTCTGCATCTTTTTCTGTCTGCTTGCTTTTTTCTTTGCCATGTCTTAGTCCTCCGAATTAGATTTAAGCGCGGTAATGAGATAGTAGCGGTTCTCGCTCATGTCCTGGAGCTCCGACATCATCTTCTTGATGGTCTTGTACGGAGTGCCTGCGTCCGCCTTGATGGCGAGCTTCATTTCCGAGCCGTTGTTATCGCGAGCCATCTTCACCCAATCCTGGAACTGGCTCATCTTACCGTCCACGCTATCAGTAGGGATACCCTTTGTAGCCTGGTATTCATTCAATTTTTCCTCCAAGTTCAGTGCAGATGCAAGGTCTTGCATCTCGACGCCGATAGAGGCAGCACTGCGGGCAGTTTCCATCTGTCCCTTAGTGAGCTGCACGCCATACTGGTCTGCCATGCCCTGAACGAGTTCGCCCATTCTCTTTGGATTATCCATTCCAACGAAGATACGGCCGTCCTTATCGCAGAGGATTGTCAAGACATTTGTCTCCGGCACCTTTACTTCAGATACCGAGCCCGGAGTAATGACCTTCACTGCTTCGTTCTTCACGAATGTTGATGTCAACATGAAGAAGGTGAGCAAGAGGACCATCACGTCGGACATAGGAGTCATATCTATCCAAACATCCGCTTTCTTAACTTTTACTTTACCCATAATGATAAATGTTTTAAAGGGTTAGTAAAATTAAGCCTCGTCTGCGTGGTTTGCTTCGTATGTCTTAGCAATAGTGTAACCTACTTCGTCAAGAGCGTATGTCAGCTTGTCAATCTTGTTTGAATAGTAGTTATATGAGACTACGGCTACCCATGATGTCAAAATACCAGATGCGGTATTAACGAGGGCCTCAGAGATACCTTCAGAAAGCTGGAGTGAGTCACCACCACCACCTGAAGCAAGAGCAGCAAATGAACGGATCATACCAACCACAGTACCGAAAAGAGCGGTAAGAGTACCGAGTGTAACGATAGTTGCGATGATAGGCATGTTCATCTGAAGTGTAGGCATCTCGAGCTGTGTAGCCTCCTCGTGAGCCTGCTGGATCTTAGAAACCTTAGCAGCACGCTTGAGGTTTGTAGTTGCCTCCATCTCCTTGTAAGCTGCGATAGAAGCACCAACAACGTTAGCTACGCTACCCTGCTGCTTGTCGCAAAGCTCCTGTGCCTTAGCCATATCACCTGCTGTGATAGCCTTCTTTACAGAAACAACGAACTTACCGAGTGAGCTCTTACCGAAAGCTGTGCGGAGAGCGAAGAAACGCTCGATAGAGAGAGCGATTACAGAGAAGAGAAGAGTGATGATCACAGGAACGACAACACCACCTTTGTAGACTGTACCCATGAGGTTACCGTCCTTAACCGGCTGTGTCGGATCACCGTTTACGAAGTGCTCAGGTGCACCAAGGATGTACTTGAAGAAAAGCACTGCGAGTACAAAACATACAAGGATGATAAAGAACGCATTTTTAACACCCTGGAATCCAGAAGACTTTTTCGGATTCGCTTTAGCTTGTGTAGTTGCCATAATTTTTTGTAAAGTTTAATAAGTTATTAAATGGTTAATAAAAAAATTCATTTTTATGTTAGCACTATTTCAAGTAGTATTAGTGGTTTCTTGCCTATATCCACTCTCGATGCTATATCAGCATGGCAAAGTTAGCAAATAATGGCAAATAATCACCCTATTGTCATAGCTTTAACATTTTTTTATTTGAGTTTTGCCAGTGTCTCTTTAATACGGCGCATTGCTTCGCGAATATTATCGTCACTGGTGGCGTAACTCATGCGGAAACATTCGGGGTCGCCGAAGGCGTCACCGCCAACTGTTGCCACGTGTCCTTCTTCGAGCAGGAACATGGCAAGGTCGGTCGAGTTGTTGATGGTCTTGCCTTCGTAGCTCTTGCCGTAGAAACCTGAGCACTTGGGGAAGAGATAGAATGCACCCTGAGGGCAGTTCACCTCGAGTCCGGGTATCTCCTTTGCCAACTTCACGATAAGGTCGCGACGGCGCTCAAAGGCTTTACGCATTGTCTCAACGCACTCCTGCGATGTGGTGTATGCTGCTTCTGCTGCCTTCTGGCTTACTGAGCACGGACCGCTTGTATATTGTCCCTGCAGTTTGTTGCAGCCTTTGACAATCCACTCGGGTGCTGCGATGAAGCCGATACGCCAGCCTGTCATGGCGTATGCTTTCGACACGCCGTTGACGATGATTGTACGCTCCTTCATGCCGGGGAACTGAGCGATACTCTCGTGCTTGCCTACGTAGTTGATATGTTCGTATATCTCGTCGGCGAGTACGAACAAGTCGTCGTGACGCTTGATGACCTCTGCCAGTGCTTCAAGCTCGTCCTTTGTATATACGCTGCCGGTTGGGTTGCTTGGCGAGCAGAGTATGAGCATACGTGTCTTCGGTGTGATAGCTGCCTCAAGTTGCTCGGGAGTCATCTTGAAGTTCTGCTCGAAACCTGCGTTCACAATGACCGGCGTACCACCTGCCAGCTTCACCATCTGCGGATAGCTCACCCAGTAAGGAGCCGGAATTATCACTTCTTCTCCGTCGTTGACGAGTGCCATCACTGTGTTGCAGACGCTCTGCTTGGCTCCGTTCGAGACGAGTATCTCGCTTGTTGTATAGTCGAGATTGTTTTCGTTCTTCAGTTTTGCTACGATAGCCTTACGCAGATCCATGTATCCCGGAACTGGCGAATAGCGTGAGAAGTTTTCGTCGACAGCCTTCTTTGCAGCCTCTTTAATGTGGTCGGGTGTGTTGAAGTCGGGCTCACCAACACTCATGTTGATTACGTCTATGCCCTGTGCCTTCATCTCGCCGCTCTTCTGCGACATTGCAAGTGTCTGTGACGGAGCGAGACGATTGAGTCGATTTGATAATTCTGCCATTATTATAAATATGTATAGTTATACTTTCGTGCAAAATTATAAAGAAATTCTGAGTTTGGCGAATAAAATAAAGAGGAATTAAAAGTAAAACTACAAAATGCAATGAGATTTTGTTCTTTTTTAAACATCCAGAGTCGTGGAAGTATGCATCGGATGGCGGACGCGACCCGATTGGATGGCGGACGCAATCTGCTTGGACAGCGAACGCAACCCGATTGGACGGCGGACGCAACCTGACCGGACGGCGGACGCAATCTGATCGTACGGCGGACGCAATCCGATAGGACGGCGGACGCAATCGGTGACGAAAAAAGGGTATGTCAGAAGTCAAACAAGATGAGCTACAAGCCCAAATCAATTGATTTCTGACACACCCTTCACACTAAATATGTACAATGGGGTTCAAAACCGCATTATTAATTTTCAACGCTCTCGTTGTTGAAAGCCGATGTGATGCGATACTTCACGTCGCCGTCGTAGGTGACGGTAGAGTTTTTGAGGGCACTCCATACGGGGGCGATGTAGTCGCTCTCGCCTTCCTTGTCGGAAAGTTTGTAGTAGGAGTGTATCTCTATGGTGAGTCCGTCGTTGTAGCGACGTTCGAGGGCCTTGAGCAGTTCCTTTGTCACGCCGGTGACATTAATTGTGATGCCTGCTGCCTGACGCTCAACGGTGAGCTTGACATTGGCACCGATAGTTGCATCGTAATCCTGCACCTCGAAATACTGCTCGAAGTAGCGCACAAGAGCTGCCGACTCGACGCCCTCTACTGTATAGTCGATGCCTACGGGGAGGAACACCTTCACGTCCTTAGCTTCCTTGATATGCACCGAGGTCTTTATCTCGCCCCATGAAGAGTGCTTCTGCTGATGGATGTCAACCAAGAGTGTGGGATCGATGGGCTTGATGTTGTAGATGGCTGGATAATAATCGGAAAGCTGCTGATAGGTGAGCTGCATCTTACCATCGTTCTCGCCGAAGGTTATCTCTTGGAAACCCTCGTCCTTGCAGGCATCACACGCTGCCTTGATGTCGTCTTTGTCGGTGAGCAAGCCGTCAACATGCCAACCGTTCTCCATGCTCTTGGCGAGATACCATACCACACGGATGTTCTTTTCCACCACGGTAGGCGACACCGGATTGGTGCGACCACACCAGCTTGTGAGTTTCTTTACAATGGTGACAGTGGTGGTGTCGCCTGCTGCAATAAGGGTGCGCAAGCCCGAACCATTTGTACTGAGAAGATAGTCGAAGTTCTTGTCCTTATTTATAGTAATGTATGGGCAGTCGGTGTACACCTTGCCGTTGTTCATAACTCCAACGTACTTGTTTGGAGCGACATTAAAACCAAGGCGTGGGTCGACCTTTACATTGAAATAATTGACGTTGGCGGTTGGAGACAGAGGATTGGCTGCACGTGTTACAGCGTTCACCTTCTGATAGTTATTCAGGACATCAACGCCCATATACACCTCGGTTTGAGGCGCATTAGACAACAAAGAGTCGTCAGTACCATTGGCCTCTTCTGAGCTTGAACATGCTGTAAATGCAGCAACGGCTGCAAAGAGAAAAAACAGCTTGTGTAGCTTTATCATAATCAGTTTATTGTTTGTATGTTAAATCAAGATTGAATATATATCATAAAATCGGCTGCAAATGTACATCATTTGTTGAAAACGGCAAAGTTTTTGAATAACTTTTTCGTAAAAATCACGCCAAAATCTGCCGATTACATTCGTCTCTTCTGACTTTGTCCGGCGCCAGTTCCCTTATACTTGCTATTTGTGACATTAAAGCGATAGCGGATGCCCAGCGTGATGCTACTGACAGAGTAAGCATCGTAAAACAATGTTCGTGCAGTGCCAGAATAGAACGTGCGGTGTTGATTGCCGGTGGCGAATAGGTCGGATACGTCAAGGGTTAACGTCAAGCGATTTTTAAATAATGCCTTGTAAAGAGAGAGATCGGTGTTGAAATATCCCTTACGTATATTTTTGTTTCCCATGTTTCCTTCGGTCTGTGCGGTCATTACGAGCGAAGCCGTCAACCACTTGAAGTCGAACGTGTTGGTAATAGAGAAGACAGCCACTGGATTATTGAGCTTATTGCCCACGTGCGTGTCCATCTTGAGCCATTGTTTGTAGAGCATCGCCTCTAATGTGGGATGCCAAATGCCGTAGGTTGGATTCAGCGTCAGTCCTGCCTGAAAGGAGTTATAGCTGTTGATATTTTCCGGACGGGCAAGCGACTTTATCGGATTGTTCTGGTAGGTCTGCGTCATCGTGCAAATCTCATCGGAGATATGCGAATAAATCAGTTGCAGATTAACCCACTTCCATGAGAAAGCGTAAGTAAGATTGCGCGTTATTGATGGTGTGAGGAACGGATTTCCCGATTCGTATGTGTACTGGTTGTCGTACTGCACGCCACTTCTGAGTTCGTTGTAACTGGGACGATAGATGTCGGCTGCGTATGTCAGTTGCATCTGAGTCTTGCCTACGGGTAGCGAGAGGGCAAGCGACGGAAACCAGTTGCTGTATGTCTTGCTCTGAGGGTCGATATGAATCTCGTTTGTGTAATAATCAAAGTCGTTATACTCGTAGCGCAAACCAGCCTGCACAAAAAGCGCCCCGAAGGAGCGGGTGTAATCTACGAAAGCCGAAGTCATCGACTCTTTCACTTTCTCGTTCTCATTACTCGTAACTTCTGGCACGATGGTGTATAGCATTCGACGATTAAGAGAAGAGTATTCGCCACCTACCGACAGTTCGCCCTTGAACAGTGGAAAACCAAGAACAAGTTTAGAAGCAACCAGCGAGTTGCGGTTGTTGCGGTAAGAGTCGGCTTGAGAGTTTTTTATCTGGTTGTCTTCACCGGTTACGCTCTCTTTTATAGTCATCCTATCCTTGTCACCATACCAATAGTAATCGGTATTGAAGTCTATTTTGAGTGCCCCTATCTTGCCTACATAATAGGCATTGGCAAGATATTTCGAGGTATGACCAGGAGAGAAATAGTCTCCACGAGATGTCTCCACGAGTTGATCATTGCAGTATGATATGGCTTGCTGTAGTCCCCTACCTTCTTTTCTTGCATAGCGGTCGTAACTGAAACTCGCACCGATGGAGTTCTCATCGTCAAACATATAACTGGCATTCAAGCGTGCATACGGATTGAGATTTGTATATTCTTGCGTTATCTCAGCATTCTGCAACCATGTATTGCTGGTGTAGGTATACTGCTGTATTCTCTTGTTATCTGGTTGATGAGTGTATGCCCCATACAAAAAGCCGGTGATGTCGAAGCCGCCTTTACGATAGTTGCCTCGAAACGACTCGTAATAACTCATGCGCTTGTCTTCATTGATGACAAAACTGGTGCTATTGTCAAAGCTGAAGCCCTCGCCTTGCGGTTTCTTGGTGGTGATGCGTATAACGCTCTTCACGCTGGCATCATAACGTGCACCAGGGTTGCTGATAACCTCAATGTTCTTGATGTCGCTGGGTTGCAAACGCTGCAACTCCATTTGGTCTTGCATCTTACGACCATTGATATAAATTTCTGGTGTTCCTCTGCCGAACACTTCTATATCTCCGTCTTTAGCCGACACGCTGGGGATGCGTGAAAGCAACTGCTCCATATTGGCAGTTTTCTCCAACACGCTACCTGATACCGTTGTCGTCATTCCTTCGCCGCTCAACACCGTCTTGGGCAACTGGCTTCTTACAACGATTTCGCCGAGCATCCATGATTCTTCGCTTAATCGGATGCCCCCCATGTCTTCTCCACGACAATCTCGGAAAACTGTCGTATAACCAATTGATGAAACCTTAATGATTCCGTCATTGCAAGGAGAATCGATAACAAAGCTACCGTCCTCGCCACTCACAGCCCCCTTGACAAAGACCGAATCCCCACGAGTCAGAAGCACGACATTCACGAAAGCCAAAGGTTCTCCTTTAGTATTTTCAATCTTTCCCTTAATATTCTGCGCCATTATCGGAGCAAAAGACATAAGCGATATAAGCGTCGCTATCATTACCTTAATCATAATCGTTATTTTTTATTTTTGCTACTAAACGGCTCATTTACTCTATAAAGAAGTACGAGAACAAGAGTTTGGGTATATACAAATAGCATACACCCAAGCTCATGTTCTCTTATCGTTAGCATTGCTTGCGGCTGAGGGTGTGTCAAAACTAAAATATTTGGCAAATTGAATAGCAAACGGTTCTAATCGTAGGAGGCTACGGCATTCCTGCCGTAGCCATTAGTAACTGAAATACAACTGTTTGCAATGACTACGGCAAGAATGCCGTAGTCTCCTACAGTTAGCCATTCATCACAATTCTATAGTTTTGACACACCCTCTACTTGATTATTACTTGAGGTGCAAGGTGTGACCCATACGGTCGCGCTTAGTCTTCAGGTAGCGCTCGTTGTACTTGTTGGGTATCACTTCGATGGGCACGTTCTCCACAATCTCGAGTCCGTACGACTCCAGTCCTACGCGCTTTGTGGGATTGTTGGTGAGCAGGCGCATCTTGTGCACGCCGAGGTGGCGCAGCATCTGTGCTCCGCAACCATAGTCGCGCTCGTCGGGCTTGAAGCCGAGGTGCACGTTGGCATCCACGGTGTCGTAACCTTCCTCCTGCAGCTTGTATGCCTCAATCTTGTTCATGAGTCCGATGCCGCGACCTTCCTGCTGCATATAAACCACTACGCCCTTGCCTTCCTTCTCGATCATCTGCATAGCTGCGTGGAGCTGCTGTCCGCAGTCGCAGCGCTTCGAGCCGAGGATGTCGCCTGTGGCGCATGAAGAGTGTACACGTACGAGCACGGGCTCGTCCTCACGCCACTCGCCCTTCACGAGTGCCATGTGCTCCAGTCCGTTGCTCTGCTGACGGAACGGCACGAGGCGGAAGTGTCCCCACTCTGTCGGCATGTCTACCTCCTCGCCCACTTCGATTATCGACTCCTTCTTGAGGCGGTAAGCGATGAGGTCCTTGATAGTGATGATGCGCAAGCCCCACTCCTCTGCCATCTTCTGCAGGTCGGGCATACGTGCCATTGTGCCGTCTTCGTTCATTATCTCCATGAGTGCGCCTGCCGGATAGAGACCTGCCAGGCGGCAGAGGTCGATGGCAGCCTCGGTGTGTCCGCAGCGGCGGAGCACGCCGTTGTCCTGTGCGTAGAGCGGATTGATATGTCCGGGGCGACCGAAAGTCTGTGGTGTAGACGACGGGTCGGCGAGTGCTTTGATGGTGGCAGCGCGATCGTGTGTTGACACGCCGGTGGTGCATCCCTCAAGTTTATCGATTGTAACGGTGAACGGTGTGCCGAGCATTGATGTGTTGTCGCTCACCTGATGTGGCAGGTCGAGCTCCTCACAACGCGAGAGGGTGATGGGGGCACAGAGCACGCCACGCGCGTTCTTCAACATAAAGTTCACCTTTTCAGGAGTTATCTTCTCGGCGGCGATGATGAGGTCGCCCTCATTCTCGCGGTCTTCGTCGTCAACCACGATTACGAACTGTCCGTCTTTAAAATCTTTTAGAGCATCTTCGATGCTGCTCAGTTTGAATTCTCCCATATTATTTATTTGTTGATGAGTGTTATTATTATTCGTTATCTTACTATTATTGTTTCTAAAATATCGCCATTAAGTATGTCGCTACCGATTGAGTATAGCGTTTATTCTACCCATGATTATCTTGTTCTCGGTCTGCACCACCTTCAGGTCGCGCTGCAGACGCAAGCGATAGCGCCACATTCGCATGTAGAGCACGAAGCCGAGCGGTACGACGATGGCTGCCACAATGTTCAGCCACTTACGTTCGAAGGGGCGTGTATGGGCGCGCTCCGACATCACGGGGTACATGCTCAGATGGTTGATGATAGTGCGGTCGCGCGAGTTGCTGAGGTCTTCTATTATCTGCTCCAGCTGTGGCACAATGCGCTCCATCACGTTGTCGGGTTCGTACTTAAAGAACACTTTCACCCAACTTGGCGCACGTTTCAAACGATGCGTGTGCGAGTACTCGACTATCTCGTTGTTCATCTGCTGCAATTGTGCCAAGTCGTCGGCGTAGCGCGGATCATTGATTACCACCTCCTTGCGATATATCGGGCGCTTGATGCGCAGACCGAAGAAGCGACGGAAGATGTCGGCGTACAAGTCGGCATTGAACACAACGGAGTCGTTGGTTGCTTTATATGTAAAGAACACCGCCATCGGCACGAGCACAGCGGGAGCAAGACTCTTGCCGAACCATATCGTCCACATACCGCTTCGCGCCATTCGATAGCCCGAGTTGTCGAGTATGTAGTAGAGGATGAAGACGAGCACCGAGATGAGCACCGGCAGACCCAAACCGCCCTTGCGTATGATGGCTCCGAGCGGCGCACCGATAAAGAAAAAGATGAGACACGACAAGGCGAGCGTTATCTTTGCCACCCATTCTATCTCGTGCTGACGTATCAGGCGGTCGCCATCGCTGGTAATAAGCGACTTAAACTCGAGGTCGCTCTTGCGTGAGGCTACTCGGTTCAGGGCACAACTTATAGCGGTGCGCTTCTGTTGCGACGTGAGGTGAGCGTATGCTGTATCGACGTTATAGGCTGAGGTCGTAGCAAGTTGTAGGGCGCGAAGCGAGTCGTTCTTCGTAGCCGAAGCGAGTCGATAGAACGTGAGTCGATCGGCAGCGTAGTAGTTGTTGCCGATACTATCGTACACTTGTTTCAGCGAGTCCATATCGTGAACTATCTGCGTGAAACTCTTGCCACGTGCGTCGTTGGATATCGACGAACCATCGCTCACATTAAAGTCGGTATCAAAGTCGAGCACGATACGCTTCTGCACAAACGACTCGCGACGATAGGGCACCGAAGCGCTGCCAGCCAACTCCTGCGACTGCATATTCTCAAACCATTCGCCACTCCACAGCGTGAGCAGTAGGTGTTTCTTCTCGGCTGTCGACTGCAACATGCCCGAGTCGGCGAGTATTATCGCCTGGTCTTCGTACGACCCAGTCATGCGATAAATCATTATACCGTAAAGCTTACCCGTGTCCATATTCTTCTTCGACACGTAGAGGTTAGAGTTTGGTATGCCGTCGTAAAACACGCCTTCCGGTATTTCCAGTTCCGGACTCTTCTGCTTCATTGATATGAGCATCAAGGCGAGCTTGCGGTTGGCTTCCGGACCGATAGAGTTCTGAAAATAAATGGAGAGCACGCAGATAGCCACACTGATGGCTATGAGCGAACGAAACGCTTGCATGAGCGATATACCTGCAGCTTTTATAGCCGTCAGCTCTGAGCTTTCACCGAGATTTCCGAATGTTATAAGCGATGAAAGCAGAATGGCAAGCGGCATTGCTTGCGGCACAAGCATGAGTCCCATATGCCAAAAGAATTCGGCAAGCACGTCAACGGAGAGTCCCTTACCGATTAGCTCGTCGACATATTTCCACAGAAACTGCATCATCAGTACAAATTGACAGATGAAGAACGTTCCTATGAACAAAAGACCGAACTGCTTTGCAATGAAGATATCTAATTTCTTTATACGAAACATCGTGAGCGTTTTTACCTTATTATATATAGGTAGACTGTTCCACCAGTGCACTACATATAAGAGGTTAAGTATATGTATGCTTTTTTATGCTGCAAAATTAGCATAAATATTTCATATACTCCACGAAATTAAATGATTTTAGTATTTTTACACTGCCGAAGTAGTCCACTCCTACCCTACACGCCACACTTACGACGCAAACGCTCGAAGTTGCTCGTCCATATATCCTCGAGCCAGTCTTTATCGCCATCGTCTGTAAAATCGGTAACGCTGAGCATGTATCCACCCGTCAGACTACACTTCTCCATACGTATCTCTACATACGACCCGTCGGTTTCGTCGTCCCAACTCCAGCGTATGCGTCCGTATTTCTCAATCACGCTGACCGTTGCCATTCGTACTTCGTGGTGGCGGTTAGCATCGCCCCATGCGCAGGTGAGTTGGTCGCCATCGAGCGTTACGCTATCGGCTATCCACTTCTGCAAACCTGAATCGGTACCGATAAGCTGCCAAATGATATTCTTCGAGGTTGAGTTTAGGAGGTGTTCTACAGTGATTTTGTTTTTCTCCATAGTTGTTGTTTTAGTAGTTAAGCCATTAGGAAGGCCTGTATTTTTTGCAAAGATAGGGAAAAAGATAAAGAAAATGCACTTTATTGTGATTTTTTTTGCGAAAAGTTTTGGCGATTAACAAAAAAGCATTACCTTTGCACCCGCAATCAAGAACGATGGCGGGATAGCTCAGCTGGTTAGAGCGCATGATTCATAATCATGAGGTCCCCAGTTCAATCCTGGGTCCCGCTACAAAGAACGAGTTAAAGATTAGGTCTTTAACTCGTTTTTTTGTACATAAATCAATAAAAACATATTTAACACAACTTTTTCCGCATTTTTTCTACAATTTACACATTATATTATTGGTTTTTAGTACCTTTGCATTGATTTTGAAAAATTACACGCAAGACGGAATAGCAAAGCAATATTTGACGTTCGCACGTGTAACAACATCATACAACAACAAGGCAAAAAGGATAATCAACAATAATAAAAAGAAATCATGGCTGGAACAAAAAAAATCAAGACCGCGCTTATCTCCGTATTTCATAAGGATGGTCTCGACGAGCTCCTGAAGAAGCTCAACGAAGAAGGTGTTAAATTCCTCTCTACTGGTGGCACACAAGCATTCATCGAAAAGCTTGGCTACGAATGTCATTCGGTAGAAAGCGTAACATCTTACCCATCAATCCTCGGTGGACGTGTCAAGACTCTGCACCCACGCATCTTCGGTGGCATCCTCGCTCGCCGCGACAATGAAGGCGACCGCCAGCAGATGGCTGAATACGCCATCCCCGAAATCGACCTCGTCATCGTCGACCTCTACCCATTCGAGCAGACTGTAGCAAGCGGTGCTTCCGATGCCGACATCATCGAGAAGATAGACATAGGCGGCATCTCACTCATCCGTGCTGGTGCTAAAAACTTCAACGACGTGGTCATCGTTCCGAGCAAGGCTGAATACAAGCTTCTCCTCGACATCCTCAACACTAATGGTGCTGAGACTTCTCTTGAGGAGCGCAAGATGTTCGCTGAGCGTGCGTTCGGCGTAAGCAGCCATTACGACACAGCCATCCACGCTTGGTTTGCAAAGTAAACTCAAAACTCAAAATTCAAAAACTCAATAAATGGGATTTTTTTCATTCAGACAGGAAATTGCGATGGACCTCGGCACTGCCAACACCATCATCATCTGCGACGACAAGATCGTTGTTGATGAGCCGTCGGTAGTGGCACTCGACCGTCGCACAGACAAAATGATTGCTGTCGGCTCGAAGGCAAAGATGATGTATGAGAAGACTCACGACAACATCCGAACCATTCGCCCACTCCGCGATGGAGTCATCGCCGACTTCTCAGCATGTGAACAGATGATGCGCGGACTCATCAAGATGGTACACTCTGGCAGCCGACTCTTCACCCCGTCGCTGCGTATGGTTATCGGCGTTCCTTCAGGTTCTACCGAAGTGGAGTTGCGCGCCGTGCGCGACAGTGCTGAGCACGCCGACGGACGCGACGTGTACCTCATCTTCGAGCCTATGGCAGCTGCCATAGGCATCGGCATCGACGTGGAAGCACCAGAGGGCAACATGATTGTAGACATAGGTGGCGGCTCAACAGAGATTGCTGTAATCTCGCTCGGCGGCATCGTGTCGAACAACTCCATCCGCACTGCTGGCGATGACCTCACAGCCGACATTCAGGAGTACATGTCACGCCAGCACAACGTGAAGGTTTCGGAGCGTATGGCTGAGCGCATCAAGATACACGTCGGCTCGGCTCTCACTGAGCTTGGCGACGATGCACCGGAGGACTTCATCGTTCACGGACCGAACCGCATCACTGCGCTCCCTATGGAGGTGCCGGTATGCTATCAGGAGATAGCACACTGCCTCGACAAGACTGTCGCAAAGATCGAGAACGCTGTGCTCTCTGCTCTTGAGAACACACCGCCTGAACTCTATGCCGACATCGTGAAGAATGGTATCTATCTCAGTGGTGGCGGTGCCCTGCTGCGTGGTCTCGACAAGCGTTTGCAGGAGAAGATCAACATTCCGTTCCACATCGCCGAAGATCCGTTGCACAGCGTAGCAATCGGTGCGGGTGTAGCTCTGAAGAACATCGACCGCTTCTCATTCCTGATGAGATAGGCTAAAAGTAAAAGAGTAAAAAAGTAAAAAGGTAAAAGAGTAAAACACTCTTGACAGTAAATAACTTTTAAAGGTAAAAAGGTAAAAAAGTAAAAGAGTAAAAAGAGCAGGAAAGGTTATACGCCCTCTGCTTTTTACTTTTTTACTCTTTTACTTTTTTACTTTTCAATTATGCGCAACCTATTAGATTTCCTTTCACGCCATAACCATTGGTTCGTCTTCCTCTTGCTTGAGGTAGTGAGCCTCACACTGCTGTTCAAGTACAACAGCTATCAGGGCAGTGTGTGGTTTTCATCGGCTAATGCCGTAGCAGGCAAGATGTACGAATGGGACTCGTCCGTGAAGCAATACTTCGCCCTCACCGAAGTGAACCGCCAACTCACCGACCGCAACATATACCTCGAACGCGAAGTGGAGATGCTGCGCGAGCAGGTGAAGAAGTCAAGCAACGACACTACCCTCGTCGAACGACTGCAACAGAACATCATGCGCGACTACGAGACCATACCGGCAAAGGTCGTCAGCTCGTCGCTCGACAAGGCTAACAACTTCATCACCATAGATAAAGGCAGTGCCGACGGCGTGCGCAAGGACATGGGCGTGGTGTGCGGACAGGGCATCGTGGGCATCGTCTATCTATGCAACGAACACTACTCGGTGGTTATCCCAGTGCTCAATGAGCAGTCGAACATCAGCTGCACCATACGCGGACGTGGCTACTTCGGCTACCTGCGCTGGCATGGTGGTTCGCCCGAAACAGCATACGTAGAGGACATACCACGCCATGCACACTTCCGACTGGGCGACTTCATTGTGACATCGGGTTACTCCTCGGTGTTTCCACCGGGCATCATCGTCGGACGCATCAAACATGTGTACAACTCCGAGAACGGACTCTCCTACCGTCTCAACATCGCTCTGTCGACCGACTTCTCACGTCTGCGTGACGTGAGCGTCATCAACGACCGCGAGATGGACAAGAAACTCGAATTACTGCGTGCTGCCGAAGACTCCATCAAGGCACGCCAATAAACATACAGAAGAAACAAATGAGCCTGAACTTCCTTAGAAACATAGTATTCATCATAGTGCTGCTGCTCGCACAGACGCTGCTACTCAACCATATCAGCGTCTTCGGATGCGCCACACCGCTACTCTATGTCTACTTCGCACTGACCGTGCAACGCGGCGAAGCGAAGTGGGCTACGCTGCTTTGGTGCTTCTTCATGGGGCTGTTGGTGGACATCTTCACCAACACACCAGGTGTAGCAGCTGCCTCAATGACGCTCGTGGGCTTCTTGCAACCCTACGTTGTCGAACTATTCGCGCCACGCGATAGTGCCGACGACCTCCGTCCGTCCCCCTTCACCTTCGGCTCAAGCAAATACACCAATTACACCATCATCCTCGTACTCATCTATTGCTTCACATTCTTCTCGCTCGAAGCCTTCAATCTGTACAACTGGGGACAATGGATTGCTTGCATCGTGGCAAGCACCATCATCACCGTTGTATTGATTTTGGTGATAGAGTACTTCAGAAGTAAAAGATAGAGCACAGCAGAAACTGTAAGTAGAGAACATTATTAGTAGTAATCGGTAACATCAGTAGTAGGAAATGAGCAATTATAACCTTGAGAAACGGCGCTACGTAATCGCTTTTGTAGCAACGGCTATTGTCGTTGTCTACATCGTGCGTCTCTTCACGCTGCAGCTGCTTAGCGACGACTACAAGAAGAACGCCGACTCCAACGCCTTCCTCAAGAAAATCGAATACCCTTCGCGTGGTGCCATCTACGACCGCAACGGCAGACTGCTCGTGTACAACCAGCCGGCTTACGACATTATGGTCGTGATGAACGAAGCAAAGGGACGCATCGACACGCTTGAGTTTTGCCACGCGCTTGGCATCACGAAAGAGTTCTTCATAAAGCGCATGAACGACATTAAGGACTACTCGAAGAACCCTGGCTACTCGCGCTTCACGCAGCAGCTCTTTATGAGTCAGCTCCCTTCGGAGGAGTTCAGTTTCTTCCAAGAAAAGATATTCCGCTTCCCTGGTTTCTACGTGCAGCAGCGCAGCATACGCCAATACCAATCGAAGGTGGGCGCGCATATCCTCGGCGACGTGGCTGAGGTGTCGCCCTACGACATTGAGGAGGATAGCTACTATCAGCCTGGCGACTACATCGGCAAACTCGGTGTGGAGAAGTCGTACGAGAAACAGTTGCGTGGCGAAAAAGGAGTGCAAATTCTGCTGCGCGACGCTCGCGGACGCATACAAGGCAAGTACATGGACGGCAAGTACGATCGCAAACCGATTGCCGGCAAAGACCTCACGCTCGCCATTGACGAGAAGCTACAAGCATTGGGCGAACGTCTCATGGAGGGCAAGATAGGCTCTATCGTGGCACTCGACCCTCGTACGGGCGAAGTGCTCTGCATGGTGTCGGCTCCGAGCTACGACCCACGTATCATGGTGGGACGTGCACGCGCTAAGAACCACCGCGCACTGGCTAAAGATGCGTGGAAACCACTGCTCAACCGCTCCATAATGGGTATGTATCCGCCTGGCTCCACGTTCAAGACATCGCAGGCCCTTACGTACATGACTGAAGGCATCATTACGCCAGGCACAGCATTCCCCTGCAACCACGGCTTCTACTATCGCGGTCTACACGTAGGCTGCCACTCACATGCCGCTCCTATCGCTCTTGTCGATGCCATCAGCACCTCGTGCAACTCCTACTTCTGTTGGGGACTTTACTACATGATTGGCAACCGCTCTAAATACAAGACTCCGTATAACGCCATGAACACGTGGCGCGACTATATGGTGTCGATGGGCTTCGGCTACAAGTTGGGCATCGACCTGCCTGGCGAGAAGCGTGGCATGATTCCGAACGCCGACTATTACGACCGCAACTATCGTGGCTCGTGGAACGGTCTGACTATCATCTCTATATCTATCGGACAGGGCGAGGTGACGCTCACTCCGCTACAGATAGCCAACCTCGGTGCCACCATCGCCAACCGCGGCTACTACTACCGACCACACGTGGTGCGCAAGGTGCAAGGCGAACCGCTCGACACCATGTACACCCACCGTCACTACACAATGGCATCACGCCGAGCCTACGATTACGTGGTAGCAGGTATGCGCTCCTCAGCCATAAAGGGTACGTGTAAAGCTCTCTCACGACTGCCGTTCGAGGCATGTGGCAAGACGGGTACGGCGCAGAACCACGGACGCGACCACTCCGTGTTCATGGGCTTCGCACCGATGAACAACCCGAAGATAGCTATCGCCGTGTACGTAGAGAACGGCGGATGGGGTGCCGACTTCGGTGTACCTATCGGCGGACTGATGATGGAACAGTATCTTACGGGCAAGCTATCGCCTGCTGCCGAGGCGCAAGCCGATGCCATGCAGGCACGACGCATTGGCTACGGTCCGAGATTCTCTCAAAAGTAAAAAAGTAAAAGAGTAAAAAAGTAAAAAGCTTAGGAAGGCTTAGGAAGGCTTAAAGAGGCTTAAAGAGGCTTAGAAGGCTTAAAGAGGCTTAGAAAGGCTTATAAACTTAAAATAATGATAAACGACAAACCACAAAGCATTTGGTCGCAGGTCGACTGGCTGACCATTGGTCTGTACATAGCACTGATGCTCTTCGGATGGTTGAGCATCTGCGGTGCGAGCTACTCCTTCGGCGACAACAACCTGCTGTCGCTCGACACACGCTCGGGTATGCAGATTCTATGGATTGGCACGAGTATCTGCCTCGGCTTTGTCATACTGATGATGGACTCGCGCTTCTTCGACACGTTCTCGTTCATCATCTACGGTGTGCTGCTCCTGCTGCTCTTTGCCACCATCTTCAACCCTCACGACATCAAGGGCTCCCACTCGTGGCTCGTCATCGGTCCGCTACGCTTGCAGCCTGCCGAGTTCGGCAAGTTTGCAACCGCACTTGCGCTCGCCAAACTTATGAGCACCTACGGCTATAACATACAACGCTGGAAAGACTTTGCAGCGGCTTGCGCCGTGGTGCTCGTACCCATGCTCTGCATCGTGGGTCAGCGTGAGACGGGCTCTGCACTCGTCTATCTCACATTCTTCCTCATGTTCTACCGCGAGGGAATGCCTGGCAGCATCCTCTTCACGGGCGTAGCGATGGTGCTCTACTTCGTTGTGGGCATTAAGTACGAGGGCATTATGCTCTTCGACACACCTACATCGGTGGGCAAGTTCGTGGTACTGCTACTCGTACAACTGTTCGTAGCAGGCATGGTGTACAACTATGTGCACAACCGTAAGCACACCAATACAATCATCGGCTATAGTCTTGTGCTCACCACTATAGCCATTCTCTTCGACGTGTACGTCATTCCGTTCGACGTGACGTGGGTGCAGCTCGGTATGTGTCTTGCGCTGTTCCTCTATCTCCTCTACCACGGACTGCGTACGCGCCTTCCGCAATACTTCTTTATTCTGGCGTTTGCCGTCGGTTCGGTGGTGTTCTTCTACTCTGCCGACTACGTGCTGAACAACGTGATGGAGCCTCATCAGCGTGTGCGCATCAACGTGTTGCTCGGACTCGACGAAGACCTTGCCGGTGCCGGCTACAACGTTCATCAGAGCGAGATAGCCATCGGTTCGGGCGGACTCAAAGGCAAAGGCTTCCTCAACGGCACGCAGACCAAGCTGAAGTTCGTGCCCGAACAAGACACCGACTTCATCTTCTGCACCGTGGGCGAGGAGGAGGGTTTCATCGGTTCGGCAGGCGTGTTGCTGCTGTTCCTCGTCCTCATACTCCGTCTGCTTGCGCTTGCCGAGCGACAACCCTTCGCCTTTGGGCGCATATACGGCTACTGTGTGGCATCGGTGTTCCTCTTCCACGTGTTCATCAACGTGGGCATGGTTTTAGGCTTAACGCCTGTCATCGGTATCCCGCTACCATTCTTCAGCTACGGCGGATCGTCGCTATGGGGATTCACCATCCTGCTTTTCATATTCCTCAGTATAGACGCAAAGCGAAATATGCTAAAGGCTTAAGCTATGGAAGAATCAAGTATGCGAAAAAATCCTCCATATCTTCCAGTTTCGCCATAACCCACACATTATAAGAGCAATAAAGGCTGGAAGATTTCTTCAGAAACGAGAAATCTTCCAGCCTATCTTCCTGTTTTTATCTTATCTTACAGCCGTGATGCGGCTTTAATTCAATATTTTCCTGTCTATTCAAAGTAGAAGCTCAGCGCGATCATCTTTGTACGTGCTTCCTTCACGCCATACGTGTACTTGAGCAGACTCTTGTCGCGCAGCTCCTTGGCGTGCTTTGTGTCGAGGGCGTTGCCTAAGCCGTAGACGAACTTCAGCTCTGGACGCAGCTTGAAGTAGGGCAGATAGAAGTCGCAGCCCACACCGAACTCCAGCGAGAGCGACGTGCGCTTCAGTTTCAGCGCGTCGGTGCTCTTGCCCGTGAGGTTGATCATCGGCGATACGCCAGCCATGAGATACGGGCGGTGGTTGTTGAAGCGTGGCGCAGCGAAGATGATGTCGCCTGCCACAGCGATGTAAGCGGTCTTCATGTCCTGGCGTTTCTCTTCGGGCTTACCACTCGCGCTTAGGCTCTTCAGGTCTTGGAACACTATGTGGCGCGTGCCGAAGTACATCATCGGTGCCACGCGCAACTGGAAATGTGTGGACAGACGTAGCTCGCCAAGCACTCCGACATTGATGCCGGGGTCCCAGCGACTTTGGTCGGCGGTGACGAGTGTCTCCTGCGTACCGTCCTCAGTGGTGATGGTCATCGGACCCGCCATACGCACCTCCATGTCCTGCACGTGCGTACCCACGACCACGCCGAAGTGGAATGGACGCAAGTCGGTGTACGGGCGGTTCTGCACGGTGCGCTCTTGTGCTGAGGCAGCGAGGCTGACGATACACATTATTATAATATATATGTATTTTCTCATCTATGGGTTGTTTCTATTCTTTCAATAGCTTTATGCCGACATCGCAGATACCGGGCAGTATCTCGCGCTTCATGTCGTGGCGCACCACTACGTGCAGCGAGTCGCCTTCCTGCAACTGCAGTTGGCGCACCTCAAACTGATACTGTCTGTAGCCGATGCCGTCGCCGAGCACTTTGCCTTGTTCGTCGGTGAGCTCGCAGCATATGGTGTCGACAAGGACACGATGCGCCGGCATTATCTCTTGCTCCACAATCAGCGTGAGCGACGTGAACGGATAGCTATCCGTAGTGCGCACACCGAGCAGAGCGCGACAGGTGGCTGCCTCCTTCAACGGGCGGATGGCGAACGTAATGGTGTCGTTCTTCTCCCACCCAGAGAGGGCGGTGCTCTCGTATCGGTCGTAGATGGTGCGATGGTCGCACGCCGTTAGCAGCATGGCGACCAGCGCAAGGGTCATTGCGGCTATCCGTAAGCTTATTGCTCTTTTCATAGCCACAATTCTAATGAGCATCCTTAGGGGGTGCAGCTGTCTCAGCTGCACCGACAGAGCTGTTAGTGCTATTCTTTGGTTGGTACACCTTAGGGGGTGCAGCTGTCTCAGCTGCACCGACAGAGCTGTTGGTGTTACCATTTGGTTGGTGCACTTGAGACAAGTGCACCCCCTGAGCAGCTGTCTCAGCTGCACCGACAGAGTTGTTGGTGCTACCATTTGGTTGGTGCACTTGAGACAAGTGCACCCCCTGGGTGGGTTCGCCCTCAGGACGGTTGTTGCGACGCTGCTGATTGTTACGACGCTGACCTTCGCCTTTCTTCGGTACAGTTGAGACAACTGCACCCCCTTCGCTTTTTCTCGGTGCAGTTGAGACAACGGCACCCCCTTCGCCCTTTTTCGGTGCAGTTGAGACGGGTGCACCTCCTTGGCGCTTTGCGGGTTTCTTCTTGCGCTTGCGTGCCTTGTCGAAGCGACTGATGTCGGCATCGGCAAGCAGGTCGCGAGGGCGTGTGTCCTGCTTCACCGTTCCGTCCTCGGTGAGCGACTCGGGCTTTTCGCCGCGCTTGTTCATCTCGATAATGGCACGGGCGCGCTCGGCTGTAATCTCCTCGAGGTTGGCAGCTATGCCCTTGTCGGTTGAGTAGACAACGGTGCCGGCGAGGATGTCCGACTTGAAGAGGTAGTAGTCGCTGTCGAGAGTCTGCAGCACTATGTCGCGCGACGGCATCTTACGGCTTGCCTCCACGTAGTCGTCCACCTCGTAGTTGAGGCAGCACTTCAGCTTGGCGCACATGCCGGCAAGCTTCTGCGGATTGAGCGATATGTCCTGTATGCGTGCAGCGTTGGTGCTGACGCTCACGAAGTTCTTCATCCATGTGGCGCAGCAGAGCTCTCTGCCGCAGGGACCGGTACCGCCGATGCGTCCTGCCTCCTGGCGTGCGCCGATCTGCTTCATCTCGATGCGTACGTGGAAGGTGTCGGCAAGCACCTTGATGAGCTGACGGAAGTCGACGCGCTCGTCGGCGATGTAGTAGAATATCGCCTTGTTGCCGTCGCCCTGATACTCTACGTCGCCAATCTTCATCTGCAGACCGAAATCCTTGGCTATCTGGCGGCTCTGTATCATCGTGCCGTGCTCGCGACTCTTTGCTTCGTTGTACTTGTCGATGTCCACGGGTTTGGCTATGCGGTAGACGCGCTTGATGTCGTCAGCCGACTTGAGGTTGGCCTTCTTCAGCTGCAGCTTCACCAGTCTGCCGGTGAGCGTAACGGTGCCTATGTCGTGACCTGGGCTTGCCTCTACCGCCACGATGTCGCCCTTGTGCAGGTCGATATTGTTGACATTGTGGTAGTAACCCTTGCGCGTGTTCTTGAACTGCACCTCCACGAGGTCGGTGTCCTCGTCGTTGCCCGGTACGTCGTACAGCCAGTCGTAGGTGTTCAGCTGCATGTTCTGTCGTCCGCAAGCGTAGTGGTGCAATCCGCGGTCGGTGTCGCGCGTTATCTTGAATTGCATATCTTTGAAATCCTTCATTGCGATTTATGCTTGTTGTTTACGTGTTATGAGTATAATTGTTTGTAATGCTATGTCGAAGAACACCATCTTGGCGTTGGCGTTCTGTGATATGTCGCGTAGTGCACGCTCGAAGAGTTCGTTCAGCTCCATCACGTTGCGCTCGTTGATGAACGGTGCGAAGCGTGTGCAGAACTGCTCTTCATTCGCTGTCATATAGTTGAGCTCGGGGTTGCGGAAGTTGTACATAAAGCTCTCGCGCACCATGCGGTTGAAGTAGACGATCATGCGCTTCTGCTTCTCGCGTCCGAAGGCGGCTACGCTCTCGCTCCACTTCTTCAGCTCCTTCACCTTCTTGCTGTAGGCATAGCGCATGAGCATGGCGAAGAGGTCGAAGAAGAGGCTTGCCTCGTTGCCGGCGCGCAGCGAGTCGAGGGCTGCGGTCCACGAGCCGTTGGCTATGCGTGCTATGCGGTGCGCCGTGTCGGTGTCGATGCCGCGACGCTCGGTGAGTGCCTGCTCTATGGCTTCGTCGCTGATACGCTTGAAGTCGAAACGTTGTGTGCGACTGCGTATTGTCTCGAGCAACTTCTCGGGTTCCTCGCTGACGAGGATGAACACGGTCTGCTGCGGTGGCTCCTCGAGCAGCTTGAGTATCTTGTTAGCCGAGGTGACATTCATGCGCTCTGGCAGCCACATCACGCACACCTTGTATCCGCCCTGCGACGCTTTTATGCTCAAGCGGCGCGAGAGACGGTCGCTCTCGGCTCCGGTGATGATGGCTTGCTGGTTCTCTGCGCCCATGGCGTCCATCCACTGCTCTATGCTGAAGTAGGCACCGTCGCTGAGCAGCTCGCGCCACTCCTGGGCGTAGTCGTCGCTCACGGGCTGATGGTCGGAACCCATCGTGGGCTTCTTTATCGTGGGGAAGCTGAAGTGGAGGTCGGGGTGCTGCCACTGGCGCAGCAGCTGACTGTCGCCCAACAGACGCGAGGCGAACGCAAGGGCAAGGGCTTTCTTGCCGCAGCCCATCGGACCGCAGAACAGCATGGCGTGGGGCACTCGGTGCTCCTCTATGAGTTTGACGAGCGACTGTTTCGCCTTGTCCTGACCTATTACTTCTTCAAATGTCATTTGCGCTATTGCGAGTTTTGAATTTTGAACTACAACAGTCTCCTTGCCACTTCTCTTACGGAGTCGACAGCCGAGACTGTGTAGAAATGTATGTTGTTCACTCCTGCCTTGTAGAGCTGGCGACACTGCTCGGTCGACCACTCTATGCCGAGTTGGCGGGCGTCGTCGTCGGTCTTGCACTTCAGTGCCTCCACTGCCAGCTCCTGCGGGAAGTCGCAGCGGAACACGCGCGGCACTACCGTCAGCTGCGAGAGCTTTGCAAGCGGCTTGATGCCCGGTACGATCGGTATGGTGATGCCCATCTGGCGTGCCTTCTCCACGAAGCGGAAGTACTTCTGGTTGTCGTAGAACAGCTGCGTGACGGCGTAGTCGGCACCCATGTCTTGTTTCATCTTCAGATACTTCAGGTCGATGTCCATGTTCAGTGCCTCCTCGTGTTTCTCGGGGTAGCACGCCACACCATAGTGGAACTTCTTGCCGGGGTTCTTTATCGGCGTGCCGTCGTTGAAGAAGCCGTCGTTGAAGCGGTTCACCTGCTCGATGAGGTCGGTGGTGTGGGCGTGTCCGCCAGGGGTGGGCACAAACTGGCTGTCGTCGCGTGCCTTGTCGCCACGCAGCAGCAGCACGTTCTCGATGCCGAGAAACTGCAAGTCGATCAGCTCGTACTCGATGTCATCGGCTGTGGCACCACTGCATATCACGTGCGGTATGACCGGCACACCGAACTTGTTCTGTATGGCAGCCGCTATGGCCACCGTGCCCGGACGACGGCGCACACGAAGGCGCTCGTACTGACCGTTGTCGAGCTCGCGATAGACGAACTCGCTGTGATGGGTGGTGATATTGATGTACGCCGGATCGAAATCGCGGAACTTCTCTATCGTAGAGAACAGACGCTCTGTTCCTGTGCCTTTCAACGGTGGTAACACCTCGAACGAGAAGTGCTTCTCGCCACCACTGGAGGTGAGTATATCTGAAATATTCATCTTATTATCCTTTCGTATCTTATTTACCACTACAAAGTTACGGAAAATCTTACATAAATTTGCTATTTTGATTAATAATTAATACATTTGCTTGTAAATCTAAATAATAAATAGGAGGGCATGGCATCCCTGCCATACCCACGCACCCTTTATAAAATGAATATGAACTTACATACAACCCTCGTTTCGAGCGCATTTTTCGCGTTCTGCTTAGCTGCCAGCAATGCCGCTGCGGCTAACAATTCAGCATCTCACCACCTCAACACCTCACCATCTCCGCTCGGCTTTTGCCGCTTGCCAGAGCAAGAACACCTCAACTCTCAACTCTCAACTCTCAACTCTCAACCCTCATCCCTCACCACAAAGCGCCCTGCGCCCGCTGAGCGTCTCTTCGTGTCGGACGCGGTGGAGAAGAAGATTCGCGAGATAAAGAAGCGCATCAAGGAGAACGCCTACTTAGCGTGGATGTTCGAGAACTGCTTCCCGAACACGCTCGACACCACCGTCCACTTCACTGATGCCGAGGACGGCAAGGAGGACACCTTCGTCTACACGGGCGACATACACGCCATGTGGCTGCGCGACTCGGCAGCGCAGGTGTGGCCCTACGTACAGCTTGCCAAGGGCGACCGCAAGTTGCAGAAGATGCTGCGCGGTGTGATACGCCGCCAGCTGAAGTGCATCAACATCGACCCCTACGCCAACGCGTTCAACCGCGAGCCCGAACCGAACGGCATGTGGGCTAACGATATGACCGACATGAAGCCCGAGCTGCACGAGCGCAAGTACGAGATCGACTCGCTCTGCTACCCCATACGCCTCGCCTACCACTACTGGCAGGTGACGGGCGACGCGTCGGTGTTCGGCGACGAGTGGCTGCAGGCGGTGCGCAACATACTGCGCGTGTTCCGCGAGCAGCAGCGCAAGCAGGGGCTCGGCACCTATCGTTTCCAACGCGAGACGGAGGACCAGCTCGACACGGTCTGCAACCACGGCTGGGGCAATCCCGTGAAGCCCTGCGGACTCATCGCCTCCGTCTTCCGCCCCTCCGACGATGCCTCGACGTTCCTCTTCCTCGTGCCGTCTAACTTCATGGCGGTCAGCTCGCTGCGCAAGGCGGCGGAGATACTCAGAAAGGTGAACGCCGACGCAACGCTCGCTGCCGACTGCACGGCGCTTGCCGACGAAGTGAGCACGGCTCTCGAGCAGTACGCCGTGGTCGACCATCCGAAGTATGGCAAGATTTACGCCTACGAGGTGGACGGCTTCGGCAACCGCTTCCTCATGGACGACGCCAACGTGCCGTCGCTGCTCGCCCTGCCCTATTTAGGCGATGTGGACGTGAACGACCCCATATATCAGAACACGCGCCGCTTCGTGTGGAGCGACGACAACCCCTACTTCTTCCGCGGCAAGGCTGGCGAGGGCATCGGCGGTCCGCACGTGGGCTACGACATGGCGTGGCCTATGTCGATAATGATGCGTGCCTTCACGAGCACCGACGATGCCGAGATAGCGGAGTGTCTGCGTATGTTGCAGCGCACTGATGCCGGCACGGGGTTCATCCACGAGTCGTTCAACGTGGACGACGCGCAGAAGTTCACGCGCGAATGGTTCGCATGGCAGAACACGCTCTTCGGCGAACTCATCATCAAGCTCGTAGACGAGGGCAAGACGGAGCTGCTGGTTAACGCCCGAAAGTAGAACGTAGGAAGAGAATGTGTCAAAAGTCGTAAGCGGTACGCCCCGAAGGGGCAGCACCACATAGCCCAGGGCAACGCCCTGGGTAAACATGCCACACATCAACCATACGCCCTGTAAGGGCAAAAGCTTAATTATTTAGGTGTTGCCCTTACAGGGCGCACTACTCAATATATACACTAAATACCCAGGGCGCTGCCCTGGGCTATGTGATTGTTGGGCTTTCAGCCCGCACTAATTGAATTTTGACTCCCTCTTAAAAGCACATACAAACAATACGCCCTGTAAGGGCAAAAGCTCAACAACTATGGCACAATCATTATCAAAGGTCTATATCCACCTGATATTCCACATCAAAACAACAAGCCCTGCAATACGTACAGAAGACATCAACAGACTTCATTCGTACATTGGGCAAATAGTGAACACAACAGGAAGTGTGGACATACGGGTTGGTGGCGTGGAAGACCATGTGCATGTACTGTTTCTATTGTCAAGAGAAATGAGTCTTTCGAATATAATAGAAGAGATAAAACGCAACAGCAGTCGTTGGATAAAGTCATTGGCACCATATTACAGAACGTTCGCGTGGCAAGGTGGATACGCAGCGTTCTCGGTAAGTCAGTCGATAATAAACAAGACATTGCAATATATAGACAGACAACGCGAACATCATAAGAAATGTTCATTTGCCGATGAATATAAAGCGTTCTTGAAATTGTATAACGTGAAATATGACGAGAGGTATGTGTTTAGCGATTAAATTAGGCTTTTGCCCTTACAGGGCGCATTGTTCATTATATACACCATTATACCCAGGGCGCTGCCCTGGGCTATGTGGTGCTGCCCCTTCGGGGCGTACTGCTTGCAAGTTTTGACACCTATGTGCTTTTAAGCTTTCTTGCTCTGGCAAGCGGCAAAGCCGAGCGCAGCCCGCGTTGATTGAGTTTTGAGACGCCCTATACGGATGGGCACACCCTAAATCCGCTCAATCCGTTGTTAATTTCAACGCACTCAAAATCCGCATTTCTTTCCTCACCCCCGTAACTTGCACACGACATTTTGACCACACCACTCCGACCGAAACTTGCATTCTGGAGATTTTACGAACTCAATTTCCGCTTCTGCACACTAAAAATCCACCTCAAAAACACAAAATTCGATGGTTTTCACAGCGAAAGCGGCACTTTTGCACAGCGTAAGTGGCACTTTCACCGGGTGAAAGTGCCACTTCTACCCAGTACTCGTGGGGGTAGTACTCCAGTTTTGTAGCGGTAGTACTCAGCGGAAGTGGCACAAAAGCCGCACACTTTCGCACGTACAGCCTCAACAAACTAAATATCAACCGCTTACCATTGTACACTTTTCACCTCTCAAAACTCGCAAAAAACCGACCAAAGGTTTTCTTTTTCATTTTTCGGGCACTCCTGAGCGGTAAAAATGACAAATATCGTACCTGTGCAAACTGTATGCCATAGATTTTCCAAAGCAAAGGCTTTGCTTATTGAAGCAAAATCTATACATTTGCACTCGTAATACTTTAAATATCCTGCTTATGGAAAACGTAATTAAGAAAATGTTTGTCGCCGTGCTGCTCTGCCTCATGCAAACAGCCGTTTGCACAGCCGACACGTTCAAGGGAAAGATTGTGAACGCCGAGACGGGCGAGATTCTCATCGGAGCAACGGTGCGCAGCGAGATAAACCCGCAGCCGGGTTGGTCGATGCAGAACTCGGCGGAGACCGACAGCACGGCTGCTTCGTGCTCGACAGCGGTTGGGAGGGACGCATCATGTTCACGTTCAGCATGATCGGCTACAAGAACTCGCGCAAGGTAGACTATGCGTACGGACCCGAGGTGAAAGACACCACCGACCTTGGCACCATCAGGCTGCAGCCTACGGCGCTCATGCTGCAGGAGGTGGAGGTGAAGGCGAAGGTGCCGCGCATAACGATGCGTGGCGACACCATCGTGTTCAACCCCGAGGCGTTCAAGCTGAAGGAGGGCGCGCGCCTCGACGAGCTTATCAAGAAACTGCCGGGCGTGCAGCGTCGCGACGGCAAGCTATACTGGAACGACAAGCCCATACGCCTGATGATGAACGGCAAGGACATGTTCGGCGGCGACCAAATCTTAGAACAGCTGCCGGCTGACGTGGCTGACAAACTGAAGGTGTACGACCGCAAATCGGAGCTGGCACGCCACACGGGCAACGACGATGGCGATGAGGACCATGTGCTCGACATCCAGGTGAAGCCGGGCTTTCTCGACAAGTGGTACGGCGACATCGAGGCTCAGTACCAGACCAAGAAACGCTACAGCGGAGCTATCACCGCAAGCCGACTGAGCGACCAAGACCCGCACATGATATACGCCCAGGCTAACAACGCCAACCGCTACGTTGACAAGACTATTGGCTCTACCAGTAACCGCAATATCGACGGCGACGGCAAGAGCCAGTACGGCTCGTACAACTACCAGCACAACTGGCAGACAAAGGGCACGCAGCAATACACAAGCAACCGCTTCAACATAAGCGCCAACATGGGACACAGCGACGGATGGAACAGCGGAAAGGCGTCGACCGAGACGTTCTTCCCGAACCAGGAGCACACGTTCGGCGTGAAAGACACCTACCGCTACAAGCACAACCTCAAGCCACAACTGGAGGCGAAGCTCTTCGCCTACACCGACTCTGCCAACACCATCGACGTGAAGGTGAAAGCCTCATACGAGAAGTCTCGCAAATCGTACGAGGAGAAATCGGCTTCGTACGGCTACCAGCCCGACCAGTTTGTCTATCACTCGCTGAAGGAGGCGCTCGACGCAAAGCCCGGCGACACGCTCTACGACCGACTCATCACACGCGACAGCGAGTACGAGTCGACCGACCTGCAGCAACGCGGACTCAACATCTCGTACATCTGGCAGCACTTCATCGGTAAGAAGGGTTCGTTCATGCTGGGGGGCTACACCAACCTGAGCGGAACGAACGAGGACACGCACACCAACCACGACGTGGAGTATCTGCGCGAACAGCGCAACGAGAAGCTGTGGCAGTTCTACGACCGCAGCGCGCACGAACTGGAGACGCAGTTCGGCGCTTCGTTCGAATACTGGCTCGGCAAGAAGGTGTACTTCAACATATTCGACAACGTGAGATTAAGCCGCACACGCATCGCACGCAACTTCTTCAGCGACACCGACGAGCTGAACGTGGTGGGCGGCACGCCAACAACGGCAGACCCGGCGAACACCACGCGCAGACTAACGCACAAATGGACGAACGAGCTGACCGTGAAGTCGACTATCACGCCGGTGAAGGCGCTGATGATTATGCCGATGTTCAAATGGAACTACAGTCGCGAAAAGGCCGACTTCCACTACGGACCGCTCGACACCACAGCCGTGCGCACAAGCAACACGTACGAGCCGTCTATCTTCCTGAAGTGGAAGATGAGCCGCGTGCGCAATATGGACATCGCCTTCGCATACAACACCTCCGTGCCCGACCTCGTGAGCACGCTCGGCTACCGCAACACCATCGACCCGCTGCATATATACATGGGCAACCCGCTGCTGCGCAACTCGCACAGTCATACCACTACGTACAACTACCACCGCATGTGGCTGCGCAAGCAGATTGTGCTGGGCTTTACCGCTTCGTACAACAAGGACATCAACCCCGAGGCTACGCTCTATAGCTACGACTCGGCTACCGGCGTCTACACGTCGAAACCGAGGAACGTGAAGGGCGGCGACATGTGGAAGTTCGCATTCAACTACGACCAGGGCATCGGCTTCTACTTCCGACTGATGAACAAGTTCGCATTAGAGACGGCTAAGTCGTACGGCTTCCTCACCATCGTCAACAACAACGCCGCCGACGCTCAGCCCGAACTGAACAAGCAGAAGCGACTGGGCATAAACAACGAATTCGAGTTCTCGTACGAGACCGAGAAGTTGCAGCTCACGCTCTTCGACCGCCTGGAGAGCAACCGCTACCGCTACGACGATGCTTCGTACAACACCACGCCGCTCTTCAACAGCGTGGGCATAAGCGCCAACCTGCACCTCGCTCCGTTCGAGGTGTTCGTGCAGCTGTCTGACGACTATTGTTCGGGCTACGCCACATCGGCTATGAACGGACACAAACTCAAGTCGATGGCGTCTGTCAGATGGAGCTTCTGCAATAACAAGTGTATGCTGAGCCTGTTTGCCGACGACATCTTCAACAAGGACATCTGGTACGAAAGCGAATACTCAGCCTTCCAACGCCAGGAATACTCCACAAACTATATACACCACTATCTGAATCTGAGCTTCAGATACAGAATCGATGCGAAGGCAAAGAATGGCAAATCGACAACGATGGGCAGAAGAAGATAAACTGTTAGTACTGTAGGAGGGTATGGCATCTTGCCATACCCACGCAACCTGTAGGAGAGTACGGTGTCCTTGCCATACCCACGCAACATATAGGAGAGTACGGCGTTCTTGCCATACCCACGCAACCTGTAGGAGAGTACGGCGTTCCTCCACGCAACCCCCTGACAACAAAGCATAATAGCACTTCTACTTGCGGAACCTTTTCGACACAGCCGAATAGCCGCAGCGCTGGCAGAGCGGTTCAACAGCGTTGTGGCTGGTGAAGCCGTCGTACAGAGCACGTGCTCGTGGCGAGGCGAGTATATCGACGAGGCTATGACGGAACAGATTGCCAAGCGCGATGTCGCCGTTATGGTCGAGACAGCACGGCACAACAGTGCCGTCGACGAGCACACCAATCTGATTGCGCAAGGCGTAGCAGAACACCTCCTGCTCGTCGTAAGTGGCGTGCTGAAGGTCGGGCCACTCGAACATGTTATCGTTCTCGATGTACAGATTGTCGGCAAGTCGCCAGCCGTCGTGACGCTCCGTCCAAGGGCGCGGCACATGAAGCGCAAGCAGATTGAGAATATCGTCGTTCTGCCGGTTGTGTCCGCCCTCGTTCCATAGGCGCAGCACGACGATGCAACCACGGCGGGCGGCCTCTAACGAGAACGCCATCACCTCGTCGACGTACCCAGCAAGGTTCTCCTTAGCGTTGCCCTCGTGCGAGTGGAGCGAAATCTGAATCTTATGAGGCAGAGCATCCAGAAGGTCTGCACGTCGCGAGAGCAGAGTGCCATTAGTGGTGATAATGGGTACAAAACCTTTGTGGCGAGCCATCATCACAAACTGCGGCAGCAGCGGATGGAGGAACGGTTCGCCCATCAGATGAAAATACAGAAACTTCACCTTGCCCTCAAGTTGCGAGGTCAAAGCGTCGAATTCGTCCAACGTCAGCGTATGCTTCGCCCTCTCGGTCTTCGGGCAGAACACACAGCTGAGGTTACACACATTAGTTATTTCGAGATAGCATCTTGTTATCATATCGGTAGTTAGCTACGTTGCATCATCTAAGCATTTCTAAAGTACTGTCACACATTTTCCCTTCGTAATACTTATCAAGAACCTTATGGAACAGCCCTTCGCCCGTAGCTGTCCAAAACAAAGTCATCGACGACCTAAGTTTCATTGCGTCTACTTCTCCAAAGATTTGTCTTGCCGACAAACCGTCCAACAGAAGCAGAGCCTCCGTTATCTCCAGCAATCTGTCTCTGAGCACGGGGTGCAGCCAATAAGCACGAGCCTCATCAGCACCAGCAATACCATAATAGTCAGCATTATAGCTGTGCCCCAGCCCCTTCAATTGAGGAAAAACGAACCACATCCAATGGCTCCTTTTACGTCCGTTTCGAATCTCCTCAAGAGCCGTCTTATATTGTGAGTAAGAATCCTGAGCTGCAAGAAATCGCGACAAGTGGTATGTATCCATATCATTCATAATATTAAAAGAGTTGCACCATTATAACACAGCTCCATATAAAACAATATTATTTCTTCATCAACATTTGTATTTTCCATCAAAGTTAGCACAAATTTATAATATACAAACAAGATTAGCCACAAAAGTTGTATGTCTTTTGATTTCTACATCAAACCACAACGAGGTTAAAGTCTATGCAAAAATACTTCTTGGTATGATCCCTGGTTCTTCCTCAGGTAATGCTAACACAAATAATAAAAATTTTGTTACTTATTCGCCACAAAATTATTAACTTTGCAGTATGTATTATTTTGTGTTTCAAATTTTCACTTTGATTTTGTGGGTTTTGTTGATGTCCGCATTTCTTTATGTAGCTTATAAGTTTCTACGTATTTATTATCGTATTCTTAAGGCTTTTTTAAAACGTTTAACCCTTTAAATTGTTCTGGGGGTTTCTCCGGGACTTTTTTTTGTATCTGTTGTATATATTTTGATTCCTACATCAAGCCACAACATTCTTACCCTCAGAAGCGACAACATAATGTAGTGTTTTTACTTGTAAATGACAAATGTAGTACCTCAAAAACTACAAATAAAACGCCTCAAAAATTAAAAATGAGAAGATAAAACTACAGATTTCCAGTCATATATCGGACATTAAAGATAAAAATCCATAAGAGATGAACACTTCTGTTGGCAATATTCATGTTTTAGATTAACTTTGTAAGAAAATGCAAAATGATGGACAAGATAAACACCCAATACAATAAAGCGGTACAACTTATAAAGTCGGCTATACTCCAAAATCAGTTGGAAGCAGCTAAGGCTGTCAACCGACAGATGCTCGCACTATACTATGGTGTGGGCAAGTATGTCTCTGACAATACACGCAAAGAAGTTTGGGGCACTGGAGCCATTGAAACGATTAGTGAACAGCTTAGGAGAGAACTGCCAGGATTGCGAGGTTTTGGCGTGTCTAACATTAAAAACATGCGACAATTTTATGAATCATGGAACGTCGCTGTAAATCGCCAGCCGACGGCTGACGCTTTGCAACTTACTGAAAAGGAGATAATTTCACCCACTTTGACTCTACTGAATATAAATCGCCAGCCGACGGCTGGCGATTTGGACTGGCACGAATTCTTTTCTCTGAGTTTCACACATCATATGGAAATATTGTCAAAGACAAAGACTCTCGAAGAGCGTGTATTCTACATTCGTCGAACAGCTACTTTGCATTGGGATAAATACACTCTTCGTGACAACCTCAAGGCTGACTTGTTCCACCACCAGTCGCAGAAGCCAAGCAATTTTGCCAAGACCATGCCGTCTACACGTCATGCTCTGAAGGCAATATCCATGTTCAAGGACGATTACTTGCTTGACTTCATCAATGTAGAGGAACTTGACGAACGAGATCCACAGGACATTGACGAGCGGATTATAGAAAATTCAATAGTCGCGAATGTCAAGAACTTCATTCTTACGTTCGGCAAGGACTTTACGTTTATGGGTAATCAAGTGCATATAGACAAGTTCGGACATGACCATTGGGTTGACTTGCTATTCTTCAACAGAGAGTTGCAATGTCTTGTAGTGTTTGAACTAAAGAAAGGCGCTTTCAAACCAGCCTATCTTGGCCAGTTGTCTGCCTATATACGCATGCTGAATGATGACGAACGTAAACCCCATGAGAATCCAACAATAGGAATAGTGCTTTGCCGCGATGCCGACAAAACATATGTTGAGTACCTTCTTCAAGACTACACCCATCCAATGGGTGTTGCAACATACAAGGTGATGCCGGAGAAGCTAAAGAAAATACTTCCTCCAGAGGAAGATTTCAAGAGGTTGCTTGACGGGAAAGAAATAGATGAATCTGAAATATAAGAATAATATGGGAACAGCATTACTGGCACTCTGCTTCTGCGCATTGTCGCTCATCCTTGCCTTGTTTGTGGGCATATCGCCCATAAGCAACAAGGCAAAGATTAGGTTTATGTATGTCGGTGCTGCGCTGTCGTTGATCGCGGTGCCAATGAGAGCCATTAGCCACAAGGTTAATCACAAACTGCCACAAAGGTTAGTTGTAAAACCCCACAATTCATAGTACTCAACATCCACAAATATTAGCATTCACTTGCATATCCAACTGAATACCACTATTTTTGCATACATAAACATACTAAATCCAAATAAATAGACAATGGATATCAACCAACTTGTACAAACATTGAATAACTCGCCAAGTGTGAAGTTACTAAAAATGAGGAGTGCCGAGTTTTTCTTGGCATTCGTAACAAGTGTGTTTGATGAACAAATGGCAATAGGTGAAGAGAAACTTCAAATGTTGTTGGAAAACTGGCTGGATAATCAGCATGAGGATATTATTGATGAGGATATTAATATAGAGACACTTGGTGAATCGAACGAAGCTAAAGCTAAACGTCTCATCAAAGAATGGACTGATAAGGGCTTATTCGCTAATTATCAAAATGAGGATGGAGAGATTATCTATGAACTTTCGTCACATACAAGTAAGGTGATAGACTGGGTAACATCTCTTAAGAAAGAAGAATATATCGGAACAGAATCCAAATTCAAGAAATTGTTCTCACAGCTTAAGGATCTAGTAGAATTCTCTAATGAGGACAGAGAGAAACGTTTAGAATTGCTTCGTCAAAAGAAAGAAGACATCGAACGTCAGATTGAAAGTTTGGAGATGGGCGAAGAGATTGAAGTGTATGAGGACTACCAAATCGAACCAAGATATAATAGTCTGAACAAGTTGGCAAAAGAACTTCTGTCTGACTTCAAGGAGGTGGACGATAATTTTAAAGAGATTATTAAACAAATATACAAACGTCAGACCGACAACGAAGGAAAGAAGAACATACTCAATTATATTTTTGATGCCTATGCAGAATTGAAGGATTCACAACAAGGAAAGAGCTTTTATGCCTTTTGGGAGTTTTTGCTTTCTTCTGAATTGCAGAAAGAGTGGGACGAATTGACAGACTTATTATATAAAACTCTTGACAAGAGAAATATTGATTCGAAAGACAAATTCTTGAAGGAAATGAAAAAGCATTTGTTTGATGCAGGAGAAAAGGTTTCGAAGACCAACGACAGAATGAGTGAGAAATTGAGTCTGATTATCAGAAACAATGGTAACTCAGATACACAGGCGACAAAACAAGTAATAAATGACATCAAGAAACTGCTCTTAAACACAACTCAAAACAAAGAAAGAAACAATGCGTCGTTGAGCTACGAAGTTGTAGAACTAAACCTGCCCTTGGAACGTCAGTTAAATCTGACACCAAAGCAGGAAATTGAATACAAGAATGTTCCTACAGAGGCAAGCCTTGGCATTACCGAACTGGAACGTCTTGACAAGCTGTATAATCATCATCAGATAGATCGTAAGATTCTACGTAAACGCATTGACATTATACTGAGAGAAAACACTCAAACCACATTGGCTGAAATAATCGAGCTGAATAATGGAATAGAGAAAGGTCTTTCAGAATTGTTCGGATATATTGCTATACTAAAAGAATACAAAACCGTAGTTTCTGACGACCGTAAACAAGAGATTGCATTTTCAAAAGACAAAACAATAACTATACCTGAAATCATTATTACAAAATGAGCGAATACGGAATAAAACCATACAGTAAAGCTGTCGTCAAGCTATTGAAAGGTGTCGTTGAAAACAACGATACCATATGGAGCGATATCCTTACCTACCAGACTGAAATACAAGACTATATCAGTCTGATGGGCTTAGAGCTAATCCTCAAAAAGGACGAAGGATTCGCCTTTATAAAGCAGAGTACTATTGACGATGCCAAAACCGTGAACTTGGTATCACGTAGACAATATGGATTCGAACTTTCTGTGATGCTTGTAGTATTGCGTCAGATGCTTGAAGATTTTGACAGCAATCCGACGTTGTCACAGGCAACGGACAAGTATGTGACAGCATTCGAGATAAAAGAGGAAACAGAGATGTTCTTACCGTCAACATACAATAAAGCAAAGTTCGAAAAAGAGCTTGATAATAACATTGAACGTCTTGTGGATTTCGGTTTCCTCATTGCGCCTAAAAGCAATGACGGAGAAACACGATATAAGATTCACCGTATTATCAAGGAGAAAGTTACACTTGACGACTTATTGGATTTCAAGAAACAGCTAAACGACTATGACACATCAGACCAATCTATTTAATACGGACCCGCAGGTTGCTGGTTTCAAACTTGACTACATGGAAGTGTGGAACTGGGGAACATTCAACGACAAAGTGTATCGAATGAATCCTCATGGCAACAACTCGTTGCTTACGGGTGCGAACGCTTCGGGCAAAAGTACGCTGATAGATGCTTTGCTCGCATTGCTTGTGCCTCTACAGAACAAACGCTTCTACAATCAGTCGTCTGGCGCCGAGAAAAAAGGAAACAGAACGGACATTACATATTTCTTTGGAAATTACGGTCAACAGCAGGAAGGCGAAGCAGGCGCGACATCCTTAAAGCTGCGCGACAAGAGTGCGCGTTCAGTATTGCTGGCAACGTTTAATAATTCGGACGGCAGAGTGGTGACGCTTTTCCAGGTCCGCTATTATTCTGGCGAGGAGCTGAGAACTGTTTATGGCATGGCTCATAAACATCTTACAATATCGCAGAATTTTGCAGCCTTTGACTCAAATGGCGTTTGGCGCAAACGTATGGAAAAAGAATTGAATACAGGAAGCAGCAAACGCATTGTCGAGTTTTTCAACGGACCTAAAGCATACGAGGAGAAAATACTTTTAGTGTTTGGCATGCGATCAGACAAAGCCCTTACACTTTTCAATCAGATCGTTGGAGTAAAGGTGCTCAACGATTTGGACAGTTTCATCCGAGACAATATGCTTGAGGCAAGAGAAGCCGAGGAAAAATATAAGGAACTGAGAGAAAACTTTCAGAACCTCATGGACGCAAAGACAAGCATTGAGAAGACGAAGGAACAGATACGCCAACTCGAACCAATAGACAGATTGGCAGAAGACGTGCTGTTGATAGAGAAGAGCATCAAGGAGCTGCAAAGCGAGAAATACATTGTCTCTTATTGGTTTGCCGTAAGGACTGTAAAGCTCTGTCAGGAGCATCTGGAAAAATGTAAAAGTGAGTTACGCCAATTGGATGACACGATTAAAGCTAATAACGCAGAAAAGAGAAGACTCGACGAAGCAAAAAGCAGCTTGGAAATAGCCATCAATTCTGATTCTGTAGGTCAGCAAATAAAGGATATTGAAAAGGAAATCCAAAACCTTACGGAACGCTTTGAAGAACGAAAGAAAAAGGAGGAAACGTATAACACTCTCATCCATAAACTTGAATTGCCTCAAGGTGTCGACTTTTCAACATTCCAAAGCAACAAAGCGACAGCCCAAAAGCAAAAGGTGGCTTTGCAGGAACTACTGGACAATGAACTGGCTGAAAGAAAAAGACACTTACAAAATGAAAAGGAAGATATAGAAGCCAACATAAAGAGCCATGTTGAGACAATAAAATATCTTCATGAACACAATAACAATATCTCCGGTCGTGTCGCTGAAATCCGTGATGAGATTATACAGCACATTGGAGCTACTGCGGATGAGATTCCTTTTATAGGTGAACTCATACGCTTAAAAGACGATGAGCGTGAATGGGAGTCTGCCATTGAACGTATACTCCATAACTTTGCGCTATGGCTGATTGTGCCCGAAAAATACTACCGTAAGGTGAACGAATATGTCAACAATCACAATCTGCGAGGCCGAATAGTTTATCAACGATATAACTATTCTGCCGCCTTACGAGAATTTGCAAACAGGCTTGCTCAAGATAATTCACTCTTGAACAAAATTGAATTCAAGACCAATGCCAGATATATTGACTGGATTGAGGACAGACTGTATTCTGAGTTCAACTATACATGTGTGGATACACTGGAAGACTTCAATCACATAAACGAAAAAGCAGTAACCAAAGAAGGTCTCATCAAGGCGAAAGGTGGCAAGCACGAGAAGGACGATCGTCCGGAAATCAATCGTAGAGAACATTATGTACTTGGTTGGGACAATCGCGAGAAAATAGCAGCCATAAAGAAAGAGTATGACAATTTATGCAGGCAAGTAACAGCCAAGAATAAGGAGATAAAGGAACTTGACAATAAAATAAAAGAAACAGAAGAACGCAAAGAAGCATTTTCTAGTTTGCTTAATTTTGACAAGTTCGATGACATTGACTGGCAATCTTATTCAATAAGAATTAATGAGAAAAAAGAAGAAAAGAAGAAGCTCGAATCTACTAATGATAGAGTGAAGACGCTACAAGAACAATTAGAAAAAGTAAAGCAGAGAATTACAGACATTGAAACTCAGAATCAAAATCTATCCAGACAGCAAGGTATGCTTGATAAAGCTAAAAAAGACACGGAAGAACGTTGTTCTGAGAATTCTAATGCACTGGCTTTAATGGATTCTGTTGACGTAGACGAATTTGAGAATAGTAATCCAGATCTTCTGCTTGTTGGGTTGGCTGATATAGAGACAAGACTGAAATCCATGCAGAACGATATTGACAATAAAATCAAGAATAAGCAAGCAGAAAAAAAACAGGAAGGAATATGAAGCCAAAAGCAAGATCATGAAATTCAAGAATCCTACTGAGGAGATAACAACAAAGTTCAGAGACTGGCGTTCTGATGTCAATAGCCTACCAGATTCTGTAGAATTCATCTCTGAATACCAGACTCTCCTCAAAAAGCTGAACAAGGAAGCTCTGCCAAGTTTTGAGAAGAAATTCAACAAGTATCTGCAGGAAAGGCTCATCAACAATATTTATACGTTCCGTCAGTTCTTTAAGGATTGGGAAACATTAATAAACAAGACCATCAATCAGCTCAATTCGTATCTTAAGGATATCAACTTTAATGTTTATCCTGAAACATACATCCAACTGGAATCATTAAAGAAACGCAACGTCAACATAAACGAATTCGTGCAGATGCTGGAGAAAGCAATACCTAACCTGCATGAGATAAATTCCACCATAGACGGTCAGCGAATCCATTTTGAGCAACATGTCCTACCTCTGATGCAACGACTGGAGGACGGAAATTGGCGAAAAGAGGTAATGGATGTTAGAGCAAGGTTCTCATACAAGGCTGTAGAACACTATAAAGCAGACGACCAGAAACGAAACACCTATGAGTCGATGGGACAACTCTCTGGCGGCGAAAAAGCCCAGCTGACGTACACTATTCTTGGTTCGGCCATTGCATATCAGTTTGGCTTAACAAAGCATGGATGCGACTCTTCTTTCCGCTTCATAGCAATAGACGAGGCGTTCAGAGCACAAGACGAAGACAAGGCTCGGTATCTGATTTCGCTCTGCAAACAGCTACATCTACAGCTATTGGTGGTAACACCAAGTGACAACATCCATATCGTGGAAAACGACATATCGTATGTTCATTATGTAGAACGAAAAGGCAACACATCTGTACTCTACAATATGCCTATAAACCAGTTTAAGGAAGAACGCCAAAAGACATTTGAATCAAAATGATCACATCAGCAGAAATAAAGAAGAAAGCATTACGCAAGTATACAGACTACTTGCGTAATGTAGCTGCTGGAATAACTTTCCAGCAAATAGAAATACCATGTGACAAAAAAGCAAGTAACACAATAGCAGAATACCAAAAAGAATATAATGATATTCGTTCTCTGTCCAAAGAGGTTAAAGGCTATGGCTATAGCATAGAGTGGAAGACAATAAAAAACAGAATACTTGGTACACAGGATTTTCCAAGTAAAATCAAATTTGAAACAGCTGAGGATTTCGAACGATTTCTACAAATAACAAAAGAAGTAGCTAACTTCAGAAAAAATGTAGCACTAATAAATGGAAGATTCCCAGAACTACAATATTGGATAGAAAGATACCCACAAAAAGTTATAGACAACTCAGAAGATTGGAATGATATTCTTAAGGTATTGGATTATTTCTCAAAATTCTGCTAAAATCTACTGAACAGCTTAAAATGAGCTATTTATGAATAGTTCACCTCAATAGAGGTAATGACTTGGCAATAGTACCAACTTCTTCATTATACATAAGTTTGCCTTGCTTGTCAAACAACTCTGTTACGATTGCAAAGATAAATTTAAAATCTGAGAAATAACATCTTTTGCGTTGTTTTTATAGATTATTAAATTATGGTCGGAAAATGTCTCAGAAATGCAACTGTACAATATCTAAAGAAACACATATAAGTTTCATATACAGCATTAAAAACATGAGAAATGTTAAATGCAATTCCCTTTCTAACAATTCAAAGCAAAATTTTCTCGTTTGTAGATTGTTTTTCGTACTTTTGAAATTAGAATTATAAAAATGGGTATTTTTAGAATTTATGACTAAGGAGTAACAATATACCCATTTTGTAAATAAAGGGAATGTTGAACACCTAAAAATATCAATTTATGAAAACCAAAGGACGCAACATATGCGATACCCTCAAGGCTATTCGCAAACAAATAGCGGATGCCAATGGGATAGACTATTCACCCGAAGAATGCCACTTCAAGGGCGAATGCAAGGGAACTTGCCCAAGATGTGAGCAAGACGTGAGAGACCTGGAACATGAGTTGAGAATCAGACAAATGGCCGGGAAAGCCATCAAGGTCGCAGGAGTGGCATTGGGAATCACCGCCCTCGCCGCATCCACCACATCATGCGCCACCCAGAAGGGATATTATAGTTCTATATCAGAGAAAACCCTCCCTATTCTATTTCAAGAATATACGCCAAACGATTCCGTCCTCCTCAAAGAAAAAGAAGCACTAAACAAGAAAGGAGTACTTTTTGTACAAGGGCATCTCATTGACGAGCAAGGAGATCCACAAGTAGGAGCCACGATTACGGCAAAAATTTCTGGCAGCAAGACTATTGCTGACAAAGATGGAAACTTTACTATCGAGGTGGAGAAAGAAGATATAATCACCGTGAAATATCTTGGCATGCAAGACAGAATCATCAAAATCACAAAAATGAGCCAAGAGAAACTCAATATTATCACTTTGACAGAAAGCAGAGATGTCTTGGGGGAAGTCGCAGTTATCAGAGGAACAGCTCCTATCATCAAGAAAGATACTCATTCAGAAGAAGCAAAGCAAGAAAAGTACACGAATGATGGTAAGACCGCCATCATCCAACAAACCGTCGCATCAGACTCCACCAAGAGCAGCAAGCTATTTGGCGCAGCAATCGAGGAAATGGCATCATTCCCTGGCGGTTCAGCTGCATTGATGCAATACATCGCCCAAAATCTCCGCTATCCAAACATACAAGGAGATTGCAATATACAAGGAAGAGTCATTGTTGGTTTCACTGTCAATGAAGACGGAACCCTGAGTGACATCAAGGTGATGAAAAGCATTTCCCCTACCTTCGACGAGGAAGCCATTCGGGTAGTGAAAAGTATGCCGAAATGGAATCCTGCCAAGCAAAATGGCAAGGCCGTAAAAACGAAATATACAGTCCCCGTTACCTTTAGATTAGAATAAAATGAAGACCGCCCCACTCATTTGCATCGACCGCCACCGCCTTACGATAGACGGCGAGGGTGTCACCACCCTCGTGGCATTCCACGGATGCCCTCTCCATTGCAAGTATTGCCTCAATCCCCAATGCCTCGAAGCCGACGGCGTATGGCAGGAGATGGACACGGAACTGCTGATGATGAACGTGGAGATGGACAATCTTTATTTCTTGGCGACAGGAGGCGGCATCTGCTTTGGTGGAGGCGAACCACTCTTGCGAAGCGCATTCATCAAGGAATTTTGCGAGCAATGTCCTGAGGAATGGCAGTTTACGATGGAGACGAGCCTCAACGTGCCTCGCCATCACTTGGAGGAAGTCATCTCCTTCATCGACTCCTTCATCATCGACATCAAGGACATGACACCTGCCATCTACCAAGCCTATACCGGCAAGGGCAATCAGCAAGTTATTGAGAACCTTGTCTGGCTCTACTCCCATGCCAAACATAAAGATAAAATCACCCTCCGTCTCCCCATTATACCCAAGTTCAACACTGAAGAGGACAGAAAACACAGTCGTCAAGTCTTAGAAGAATTAGGGTATGAGAATTTTGATGAATTTGAATATGTGATTAGAGGATAAACTGGTTAAATCTATGCCCTACCGAGACTATGGTCTCATTTCAGTGTTGTTTCTACGGACTATCTTGCCGTTCAAGGTGGACTCACGGATATACTCAGCCAACTTGCGATTGGTTTTTCTCGCCATCAATTTCAATACCTCGTAGCTTGGCAGAGAGAATTTCTTCGTGTCAAACTTTGACAGCTTGCGAATCCTTTTAGTGGGCAGTTTTCCACCCTTTCTCCTGGCTTGTTCATGCATGCTTGTAATTCGACATACTGTTTATAGTTGGTACACTCACTTTCTGCGACCGTTGGGAACAAAAATTCTCCGCCCTTATGGTGGAGCGAGGAGTTTTGGGGTTCCCAAAACATAACCTCGCTCCCTCCTCTAAGAACAAAAGACGAGACATTTGCCTTTCAGCTCTCCATGCCCAAGGTTGCAGACCTTAATTCTCGCAATTTGCACCAAAAATCAAAGCTGCCACATTGAAGAATAAGGTCACAGATACAAACTACCTTGTTATTGAAGTGTGCAAAGGACAAGGTGATAATATTCAGTGCGCAACTTGCCAAGTGTAGTAATTGTGTTTTGTCGTTTTACTTTGTGAACTATGCCGAGTGTGTTATATGCGCTGTGTGTCCTCGGTATAGTCTGCATAAATCTAATGCCATGCTAAAACACTGCGGAGGTTTGCCCAAGTGGCTGGAGGCGCAAAGCCTCCAAGGAACGTTGCTGCAACCATTTCGGAGAATAGAGCGGTTGCCAATAAATCCACAAGTACATTCTACGGCAGACCAAGTGATGGGTATTTTTCAGTTGAGTAGTTGAGAATATGTTGTATGGTAATGAAAATCAAAGACTTAACTTATCAACAAGTTCTCAACAAAAGTTTCTACACAACACTTCACTGGGCAAAAGAGAAACATAGGCATGAACATTGAGGATTTCTCTTTTCATCATTCTCTTTCTTTTGTTGAGATATTTGTTGAGAGTATGTAGAGCCGTAAATACTTGATATTCAATACTACTTTCTGTATATTCAACAAATCAACAAAAATAAGGGGATTAGTCCGCCCTTTTAATGGCTTAGGACTATCCCCATCAAATAAGCTGCTTCATACCAATGCTTCTGTACTTCTTCGTGACAGAACGACAGCATTAAGCCAACGACAAGAGGACATTCAGTTAATAGCGTTTGTCCCTCCATTGAGTTGTAGGATAATGACACTACCTTTCTCTTTTGCCCCGTACAACCTCTTTATGATTGTGTCACGAAATCGAACAGCACCGTATGAATTTATACGGAAACAAAGGGCAACAATCATCGGGAAGCCATACTGCGTTTGCCAAATGCCCTTGGAAGTTTCCTTTTTCTGTTGGACATCCGACACCAAAAACAAGCCTTCCTTGTACATTGACCTTATCACAGCATGGAGTTTCGGGGCGGTGACATGAAGCATATCAACCAATTCACCCTCAATCATCCACAAGTCTTGCAAGTTGGACGGAATGGAAAACTCTCCATTTCCGTCCATAGTGATTACAGTTCTTTTCATGCCATTCCTCCCATTGTTGGCAAATGCCCCTTGATTCGATTTTCAAAGACTGATATGTCATGCTCCAACTTGGTGCTTGTCACCTTGGCATATATCTGCGTCGTGGTGATGTTCGTGTGACCGAGTATCTTGCTTACTGTCTCAATCGGCATACCGTATTCCAGGGACAATACTGCAAACGAGTGCCTACTAACGTGGTACGAGATTCGTTTCTTGATGCCACACATTGCAGCCACTTTCTTGATGCGCTTGTTGATAGTGTCAAGTCTGCCGATATTGAACAAGTGGCTGTCCTTTCTCAATGGCTTGTATCTCTCAACAATCTGCATCGGAATATCCATCAGCTTGACTTGAAACGGCACGCCTGTCTTTTGACGCTTGGAAACTATCCAAGGAGCACCGTTTATCATACAGATGTTGTCCTCCGTCAGGTTCTTTGTGTCAATGAAAGAGATACCTGTCCAACAGCCAAAAACGAAAAGGTCTCTTGCAAATGCCATGTTTGGGTCTTCCAACTTTATCTCGGTCATGGCGGTAAGCTCGTCCAAGGTCAAGAACTCACGCTCCTTGTGGTCTGGGTCAACGTGGTACATGGCAAAAGGGTTTCTCGGTATCTTGCCGTTGTAGTGTGCTGCCGTGACGATATGCTTCAACGGAATGGAGTATATCCAAATGGTGGACTGCGTAAGCCCTACAACGTTCTTCAAGTACAGGCAAAAGTCACGGATGAACTCCTCGGTAAGCTCATTCATTGCCATGTCGCTGCGCTTGTACTGAAACTTGATGAACTCGGCAACGTACTTTCTTACCACAAGATACTTGCGATAAGTCCTAACAGCTCGGTCTTTGCCCACACGTTTGGCAAAGGTTGCGTTCTCCTTGTCAAAGGCTCTGAGCAATGTCTCGTACTCCATGCCTATGCCTTGATAAGCGTTTCTCACCATTTCAGCGGTAACGAACGCCTCACGGTCGGAAAGTCGTTGGTAATGCTTGGTGATTTGAGCCTTGATGTTGTCAAGCGCAAAGTTCACCTCCTTGGCTTCCTTGCTTCTTCCCTTTGCTCTGTTGCCCTTGGCATCCCATATCGCCTTGCTTACGCTCTGCTTGCAGCTGAACTGTGCGATAGTTCCGTTGATTGTCACTCGTCCCATGATAGGGACAATTCCGTTTCTCTCCTTGCTTCCGTTTACATAGAAGACTGTCTTGAATGTACTTCTCATAATTCCTTGCTTTTTGTTCTGTGCAAAATTAAATCATGAGAGTTGCATGGCAAATTCACAACCTGTGCAGAATTGAGAAGTAAAAACCGAAGCCGTTAAAAATGCTTATTAGAGAGTTTCTTTGAGGTAATGACTTGAAAGCGTTTCCACTTCTCAAATCCGCCATTTTCGCATTTCCTCACGAATGCCACTTAAAGCCAACGACTACCACAACCACTTGAAACTCAAAACAAAAGCTCAAATCTGCTATTTTTTGCTTTTTTTATCAGTCTTTTTTCTCAAAAAATCCCCAACCACAGCTATACATACGCGAGTTGCCCATTGAAATGCATACAAAGTTCATTGAACAACACAAGGCTGTGATTAGTGAGTTGCTTGATATCGTAATTAAAGATTACATTAACACCAACGAAAAAGAATTCGAAAAGCGCTATAACTTACGTTATGACGAGCCAATGGTGCGGATTAGACTATTGGATAGGACTTTGGCAAAGAAGTTATTTTACGGTCTTGATGACATAACAATACCAATCAGCCTGTTTCTAAAGTTACAGATTCCAATTTCCAAAGTTTATATAGTAGAGAATAAAGTGAATTTTCTAACCTTTCCTCTTATACCAAACAGTATTGTTAATCCTGAAAAGGCTATGGTGTTGCTTCCATAAAAGAATCAGAATTGTTAAAATCCACAGAACTTATCTATTGGGGTGACCTTGATGCACAAGGCTTTGAAATACTATCGCAATTCCGTAGCTATTTTGGACAAGTAAAGAGCTTGTTAATGGACAAAGCTACGTTCGACAATTACTTTGAGAAAGAATGTGGAACACCAAGCAAAATAAACGTTAAGCTAAATCTTACTACAGAAGAGGAAGAATTGTATCAATATATAAAAGTAAACAACTACAGGCTTGAACAAGAAAAGATTCCTCAACGCTATGTAATTGAACAGCTCAAATGTCTTTTAGACTAAATGTAACAAAAAAAGGCGTACAACCGATATCTATAAGATTTCAGTTGTACGCCTTATTATTTATTCTTATTCAGAAAGTCTGTTCTTAAAAGTCAAGCTTACTTAACTTCCTCGAAGTCTGCGTCCTGGATGTTGTCATCAGCCTTTGCGCCGTTGTCTGCGCCCGGCTGAGCACCTGCCTGAGCACCTGCGCCCGGCTGTGCGCCACCTTGGTACATCTGTGCAGAAGCAGCCTGCATGACGTTGTTGAGGTTGGCGATAGCGGTGTCGATGGCAGCCACGTCGGCAGCCTTGTGAGCGTCCTTGAGCTGCTGCAGAGCCTGCTCGATGCCCGGCTTCTGGTCGGCAGGAATCTTGTCACCGTTGTCCTTGAGGAAGTTCTCGGTGGTGAAGATCATTGAGTCAGCCTGGTTGAGCTTGTCGATCTTCTCGCGCTCTGCCTTGTCAGAAGCTGCGTTCTGCTCTGCCTCAGCCTTCATGCGCTCGATTTCCTCCTTGCTCAAGCCTGAAGAAGCCTCGATGCGGATTGCCTGCTCCTTGCCTGTTGCCTTGTCCTTTGCAGATACGTTGAGGATACCGTTGGCGTCGATGTCGAATGTCACCTCAATCTGCGGAACGCCACGGCGTGCCGGTGCGATGCCTTCGAGGTTGAACTGGCCGATTGACTTGTTCTGTGCAGCCATCGGGCGCTCGCCCTGGAGCACGTGGATGGTCACGGCTGTCTGGTTGTCGACGGCTGTAGAGAATGTCTCGCTCTTCTTAGCCGGGATTGTGGTGTTGGCGTCGATGAGCTTTGTCATCACGCCGCCCATTGTCTCGATACCGAGTGTAAGCGGTGTTACGTCGAGCAGAACGATGTCGCCTACGCCGCTCTCCTTGTTAAGGATGGCACCCTGGATAGAAGCACCTACGGCTACCACCTCGTCGGGGTTAACACCCTTTGAAGGCTCCTTGCCGAAGTAGTTCTTAACGAGTGTCTGTACGGCTGGTATACGGCTTGAACCGCCCACGAGGATCACCTCGTCGATGTCTGATGTCTGGAGCTTTGCGTCGCGCATTGCGTTCTGGCAAGGTACGAGGCAAGCCTGGATAAGGTTGTGTGCGAGCTGCTCGAACTGTGAGCGTGTCAGCGTCTTAACCAAGTGCTTTGGCACACCGCCCTCTGCTGAGATATACGGCAGGTTGATTTCGGTAGAGGTAGTGCTTGAGAGCTCTATCTTTGCCTTCTCTGCAGCCTCCTTGAGACGCTGCATAGCCATCGGGTCCTTAGAGAGGTCGATGCCTTCGTCAGCCTTGAAGCCCTGTACGAGCCAGTCGATGATTACCTGGTCGAAGTCGTCGCCGCCAAGGTGTGTATCGCCGTTTGTAGAGAGCACCTCGAACACGCCGCCGCCGAACTCGAGGATAGAGATATCGAATGTACCGCCACCGAGGTCGAACACTGCAATCTTCATGTCCTTGTTAGCCTTGTCTACGCCGTAAGCGAGTGCAGCTGCTGTCGGCTCGTTCACGATACGGCGAACGTTGAGACCTGCGATCTGGCCTGCCTCCTTTGTAGCCTGGCGCTGTGAGTCGGAGAAGTATGCCGGAACGGTGATTACGGCATCCGTAACCTCCTGACCGAGATAGTCCTCAGCGGTCTTCTTCATCTTCTGAAGCACCATTGCCGAGATTTCCTGCGGAGTGTACTTACGTCCGTCGATGTCAACGCGCGGATAGCCACCTTCGTTCACAACGCTGAACGGTACACGTGTCACCTCCTTCGAGCACTGCTCATAGGTCTCGCCCATGAAGCGCTTGATTGAGTATACGGTGTTCTTCGGGTTGGTGATAGCCTGACGCTTTGCAGGGTCGCCTACCTTACGCTCGCCGTCCTTTACGAAGCCAACGACTGAAGGAGTTGTGCGCTTGCCTTCGCTGTTGGCGATTACTACCGGTTCGTTGCCTTCAAATACGGCAACACAAGAGTTTGTAGTACCTAAGTCGATTCCAATAATCTTTCCCATAATATTTCGTTTTTTTTTATTTTTTACTTTAATTGGTTGATGTTTTCGCTTACTGATATACAAATGGTGTGCCAAAAGCTAAATGTCTTGTCTTTTGCTGACAAAAAGCAGAGCCGACGGTCTGCCATAATGACACTCGGAGCGTTTTTAATGACATATTTTACATTGTGAAAGTGCAGCTTTGGGCATCTGCGTCGGTCGATGCGGACATCTGCGCCGGTCGATGCGGACGTCTGCGCCGGTCGATGCGGACATCTGCGCCGGTCGATGCGGACGTCTGCGTCGGTCGATGCGCACCATGCAAGTTAAGAAAAACACTTAGATTACTGCGTATTTTGAATTATTTCTGTAACTTTGCAAACATATATATATTAATGTATAATCAAATAAAACAAGAATATCAATGAAGACTTTGAAACGCTTTCTGCCAGACTTGCTGGTAGTGTTGTTGTTTGCGGTCATCGCGTTTGCCTACTTCTTTCCGGCAGACACCGAGGGGCGCATTCTCTATCGTCACGACTCGTCAGCCGGACGCGGTGCGGGCGAGGAGCTTACTGAGTATTACCAGCGCACGGGCGACATGCCGCGCTGGACGAACGCCTTGTTCGGCGGTATGCCTACGTATCAGATGGCTCCGTCGTACCACTCGCAGGAGGTGCTGAACGGCGTGGGCAAGTTCTATCACCTGTGGCTTCCGGAGAACGTGTGGTACGTGTTTGCCTACCTTCTGGGCTTCTACATCCTGCTGCGTGCGTTCGACTTCCGCCGCGAGCTGGCAGCGTTAGGTTCCATTCTGTGGGCTTTCAGTAGCTACTTCTTCATCATCATCGCCGCCGGACACATCTGGAAGGTGATTGCGCTGGCTTATCTGCCGCCGATGATTGCGGGCATCGTGCTCGCCTACCGTGGCAAGTACGTGTGGGGCTTCGTGCTCACGGCTCTGTTCACGGCGCTCGAGATTCAAGCCAACCACGTGCAGATGACCTACTACTATCTGTTCATCGTGCTGTTCATGGTCATCGCCTACCTCGTGGAGGCTCTGCGCCAGAAGCAGATGGCACGCTTCGCCAAGGCTACGGCGGTGTGCGCCGTGGCGGCTGTATTGGGCGTGGTGATCAACCTCTCCAACCTCTACCACACATGGCAGTACACACAGGAGTCGATGCGCGGCAAGAGCGAGCTGGTGAAAAAGAACGCTGCCAACCAGACTTCGAGCGGCTTGGACCGCGACTATATCACGCAGTGGAGCTACGGTGTCGACGAGACTTGGACCCTGCTCGTGCCTAACACCAAGGGCGGTGCTTCGGTGCCGTTGGCGCAGAACGAGAAGGCGATGGAGAAGGCGAACCCCGAGTTCTATCAGATATATCAGCAGTTGGGCCAGTACTGGGGTAACCAGCCGGGCACAAGCGGTCCGGTGTACGTCGGAGCCTTCGTTATGCTGCTCTTCGTGCTGGGTCTGTTCATAGTGAAAGGCCCGATGAAGTGGGCGCTGCTCGCTGCGACGGTGCTCTCCGTACTGCTCTCGTGGGGCAGAAACTTCATGTGGTTCACCGACCTCTTCCTCGACTATGTGCCGATGTACGCGAAGTTCCGCACCGTGGCATCGATACTCGTCATCGCCGAGTTCACCATTCCGCTGCTTGCTATGCTGGCGCTGAAGAAGGTGCTCGAGACCGAGAACTTCCTCAAGGGCACCACCCCGTTGCTCGTCGGTCCGGCTTCGCACCGACTGGTGTGCCGCGAGGTGAAGAACCGCTCGTGGCTCGCGCTCAGCTTCGTGCTCACAGCCGGTATGTGCGTGGCGTTCGCCATCATGCCTACGGTGTTCTTCCCCGACTTCGTTTCTAACGCCGAGCTGCATGCTCTCGCCTCTATACCGAGCGAGTATCTCACTCCGCTCATCAGCAATCTGCGCGAGATACGCATCTCTATATTCACCGCCGACTGCTGGCGTTCGTTCTTCGTGATACTCGCCGGAACCGTCATCCTCGTGCTCGCCCTGCTGAAGAAGCTGCAGCCGAAGTACGCCGTGGCTCTCCTCTTCGCGCTCTGTCTCGTGGATATGTGGCAGGTGAACAAGCGCTACCTCAACGACGGAATGTTCGTGGAGCGCAGCGTGCGCGAGACTCCGCAGCAGGAGACAGCCACCGACCGCCAGATTCTGCAGGACACATCGCTCGACTATCGCGTGCTGAACCTCGCGTCGAACACGTTCAACGAGAACGAGACATCGTACTATCATAAGTCGATTGGTGGTTACCATGCAGCCAAGCTGCGCCGCTATCAGGAGCTTATCGACGCGTATATCGCACCCGAGATGCAGCAGGCGATGTCTGCCATCGCTAAGGCGCAGGGCGACATGACAAGCGTACCGGGCGACTCGGTTTATCCGGTGCTCAACATGCTCAACACCAAGTATATCATCATGCCGCTGCAGGGCGGACAGACCGTGCCCTTGCAGAACCCGTACGCTTACGGCAACGCGTGGTTCGTCGACCGCCTCCAGTATGTAGACAACGCCAACCAGGAGCTCGATGCCATCAAGCAGCTCGACCTGCATCACGAGGCTGTAGCCGACAGCAAGTTCAAGGCAGCCTTAGGCGAAGCCGTAAAGCAGGAGGGCACAGCGTTCGTGCGTCTCGACAAGTACGAGCCGAACGAACTGTGCTACACCGTGCAGTCGCCGAAGGGCGGCGTAGTGGTGTTCTCTGAGATCTACTACCCGGGCTGGACTGCCACCGTCGACGGCAAGGACGTAGAGGTGGGACGCGTCAACTACGTGCTGCGCGCCATCAACGTGAAGCCAGGCGAGCACAAAGTGGTGCTCACGTTCAAGCCGGCGTCGGTGAAGAACACCGAGACCGCAGCTTACGCAGCCTATCTGCTGCTGGCTCTCGCCATCATCGGCGGAGTAATGTTTGAAATAAAAAGAAAGAAAGAGTAAGAGGTACTCAGTTGAGAATTGAGAGTAGTTTCAGTTGAGAGTTGAGAGTTGAAAGTTGAGAGTTATGATATGTTCTATAGCTTATGCCTTCTTGAAGCTCTCAAAGTAATCATAACTCTCAACTTTCAACTCTCAACTCTCAACTGAATAAAGACAGATTGTAATGGAATTCCGCACGCCAGTCACCATAGACAAGTCGCCGTTCGCGATAGCCCCCTGCGAGCGTATGCTCTTCGTGGGTTCGTGCTTTGCCGACAACATCGGCAGCAGATTCGTCGACGACAAGTTTCGCGCTACGGTCAATCCGTACGGCGTGATGTACAACCCGGCGAGCATACTGCACACCGTAGAGCGCTACCTCGCAGCCACGACTGCGGAGGTGGCGCGCACGGCGGTGTTCACGCTCGGCACCAACCGCGTGTACATACTCAACGAGACGGGCGATATAGTGGACAACTGCCAGAAGCGACCGCAGCGACTCTTCACCGAGCGCAGCCTCAGCGTCGACGAGTGTGCGGAATACATAACGAAAGCCATAAACATGCTGCGCGAGCGCAGAGCGGACGTGCGCATCGTGCTCACCGTGAGTCCGATACGCTACGCCAAGTATGGTTTCCACGGCAGTGCCGTGTCGAAGGCTACGCTGCTGTTAGCAGCAGAGCAGGTGGCAGAGCAGACCGAGGGCTGCGTCTACTTCCCAGCGTACGAGATAGTGTGCGACGAGCTTCGCGACTATCGCTTCTATGCGCCCGACATGCTGCACCCCTCGCAGCAAGCCGTCGACTACATCTGGGAACGCTTCGCCGACACGTTCTTCAGCAACGAAACTAAAGCATTCTTGAGCGAGTGGCAGCCAATAAAGGCAGCCCTGAACCACCGCCCGTTCAACCCCGAATCGGCAGAGCACCGCGCCTTCCTTGAGAAGACGCATCAGAAACTGGCTGCACTGAAAGCCCACTATCCAGAAATGGAGATATAGAAAAACGAATTAGAGACATTAAAGATAAAGAGAGTTATAAAAACCAAAGCCTATGAATTTTCGTAAAGAGCATACCATTTATACGTTCATGTGGGCGTTGCTGTATGCATCGCCAGTGGTGAACATATACACACGCATGGCTGCCAACCCAAAGATCACCTTCTCGTGGGGCGAGATACTCCACACATGGGAGCACACAAGTATCTGGCTTGTGATGTTCGCCATCCACAACTTCCTGCTTCTACCTATCCTGCTACGCAAGCGCAAGACCGGAACCTACCTATGCCTGTCGGTAGCCATACTGCTAACCGGCACGTTCATCAACTATTTAGGACGACCGACGCACAGACACATCGAAGAGATACGCATGGAAGAAGAGTGGAAAGCCGACTCTATCGCCTACGAACGGGTAGCAGCTGTGCGACTGGGCGACGGACGCTATTGCAGTCCGCAGAACCCTATGCACCGCAAGCCGTTGGAGTTCCGTCCCATCGACCCTCTGCCAATGTTAGGACCGGGCGAGTTGGTGGCGTTCTTCGGCGGACTGCTGCTGATGGGTATGAACCTCGGTGTGAAGCTCTACTTCATGTCGCAGCGCGACCTGGAGCGCCAGAAGATTATCGACAAGCAGAACCTGGAGCAGCAGATGGAGTACCTGAAGTATCAGGTGAACCCCCACTTCTTCATGAACACGCTGAACAACATACACGCACTCGTGGACATCGACCCCGAACGAGCCAAGACAACAATCGTGGAACTATCGAAGATGATGCGCCACATACTGTACGACGGCGGCAAAAAGCTCATTCCGCTGACGTGCGAGGTGGAGTTTCTCAACCTCTACGTTCAGCTCATGCGCCTGCGCTACACCAACAAGGTGCACATCAGTGTGAACCTGCCCAAGCAACTGCCCGAGCTGAAGCTACCGCCGCTGATGCTCATCATCTTCGTGGAGAACGCCTTCAAGCACGGCATCAGCTACCGCGAGGAGTCGTTCGTTGACATCAGTGTCGAGGTGGAGAACAAGCGACTGCTCTTCGGCTGCCGCAACAGCAAGCCCACACAGCCACAGAAGTCGAACGAGAAGGGAGGCATGGGGCTACAGAACGTGCGCCAGCGACTCGAACTGCTCTACGAGGACGACTACACACTGAGCATCAACGATGCGGAAAAGACGTACGAGGTGAAGCTCGACATACCTATGCAGAGCTAAACGCACGCCACACTAAGAAAGGATTGACACAACTATAAATTGCACTGAACACATAATTTCGACAACTATGATAAAGACCCTCATCATCGACGACGAGCCTCTGGCTCTGCAGCAACTTGCTGCCTACGTATCAAAAGTGCCGTTCCTGACTCTCGTTGGCGAGTGTCAGAGTGCTCTCGAAGCACGCGACATCATCAACAGCGAGCGTGTTGATGCCATCTTCATCGACATCAACATGCCCGACCTCAACGGCATGGACTTCGTGCAGTCGCTCGTGGCTCCACCGCTTGTGGTCTTCACCACGGCTTATTCCGAGTACGCCATCGACGGATATAAGGTGAATGCTGTCGACTATCTGCTGAAGCCGTTCAGTCTCGACGACTTCCGCCGCGCCGCCTTACGTGTAAAGGAACGCTACGAGCACGCCAACACACCGCTCTCGCTGCCAACCGAGCCAGAGCCAGAACTCACCGACGAGAACATCTTCTTGAAGACGGAGCACAAAGTGGTGCGCGTGAAGATTGCCGACATACGCTACATTGAGGGTATGTCCGAATATCTGAAGGTACACATCATCGATCAGCCACGCCCCATCATCATGCTCCTCGCCATGAAACGCATGGAGGAACGTCTGCCGTCCAACTTCCTGCGCATACACCGCTCGTACATCGTGAACATGAATCATGTGCAGGAGGTGACCAAAAACCGCATCGTGATGGATGCCGACACGTATCTGCCAATCGGCGACATGTACAAGGAGGCACTGAGCAACTACCTCGCAGACAAGTATCTGGGAAGGTAAAGCGAGTTGAGAGTTGAAAGTTGAGAGTTGAGAGTTGAGAGTTATGATTACTCTTAGAAGTTATAAATGGCGAGCAAAGACTCAAACAACAAAGCATATCATAACTCTCAACTCTCAACTTTCAATTATAAACCAAAAAAAACGGGACTAAAGATAGTCCCGTACTTTTATAACCTTTTCTCACGAAAAAACTATTAATCAACAACAAAATTCATTCGTTTGTGACTCCACCGCCGTGGATTACTCTAATACTTGTAGTCTTTTGCTTAAATAACATTGCTTAATGTGTGTATGAAACGTAATCTGATGTATGTGTAAACTCTAATTTTAATTCGTGTAACTCTCTAACTTACTTTTAAATAACTCTCTAAATTATTAACTCTCTAACAATTACTACTTTAATTTTAAACTATTCTTCCTTTTACATTTGCAAAGTTATTCAATAACTATCAACCCCACAAATTTATTCAACAAACGCCCTTTTTCGTTCAATTAAAAGAAATACAGCTATAATTACGGGCACAAAAAAGCGGAGAATTACGTCTACTTTCGCACGATAACTACTTGAAAGCTATCAAAGTAAAACGTAATTCTCCGCCCGACGTTTAAATCCGTAAGTTGACTTAGACACACATGCGCCAAGCCGTACAGACGCTATTAGTCCTTATTGTTTCCGAAGATACGGAGCAGATAAAGGAAGAGGTTGATGAAGTCGAGGTAGAGACTCAACGCACCAAGCAGAGCGAGTTTCTGCATATGCTCGCCTGCATCGGGTGCCTGCATACACATCTGCTTGATCTTCTGCGTGTCGTAAGCGGTGAGTCCGACGAAGATGAGCACACCTACGTAGCTCAGGATATAGTCGAAGCCTGTGCTGCCCACGAACATATTGACAACAGTAGCGATGACAAGACCTATCAAAGCCATGAACAGCAGCTTGCCGAGCGACGTAAGGTCGGTCTTCGTTGTGTAGCCCACGAGTGCCATAACGCCAAATGTGCCGGCGGTGATGAAGAATGTCTGTATGATTGCCGGCATACTATAAGCTAAGAAGATGACAGACAACGTAGCACCATTCACAACCGAATAGAGCACGAACAGCAACGTTGCGGTAGCGAGCGACAGACGGTTGATAGCACCGCTGACAGCAAACACGAGTGCAAGCTCGGCGATAATCAATCCCCAAAACAATGCCTTATTGGTGACAATGGCAATTAGCAACGACGGAGTCGTAGCAACACCGTATGCCGTCACACCAGTGATAACAAGTGCGAGAGCCATCCAGATAAACACTTTACGCATCAGCGCAGAGAAGGCAGTAGACATTGCAAAGTCGCCGCCTTGGAGTGATTCGGTATCCAACCACCATTTTGGTTCTTTCATAATTTTCTGTTTTTAAATTGTTTTGTTTCTAATTGTTTGTCCGTAGCGGCTAAGGTCAGTTAGCTGCCACAGCACACTACGGAAATGTATTACACCTTATATTATATGCAGGAATCGCAATATATCGTTGAGGTTCGCCATCACCATGAGCAACAGCAGAACGCCGATGCCGATATACTCGGCGTATATCATAAAGTTCTCCGACGGCTTGCGGCGAGCTATCATCTCGTAGAGCAGGAAGAGCACGTGTCCGCCGTCGAGCGCAGGGATAGGCAGGATGTTCATAAAGGCGAGGATGATGCTGAGGAAAGCGGTCATCAACCAGAACGAGTGCCAATCCCACTGCGACGGGAACAGACTGCCGATAGCACCGAAACCACCGAGCGACTTCGCTCCTTCAGCCGAGAAGAGATACTTCATGTCGCCTACGTAGCCCGAGAGCACCTTGCAGCCATACTTAACGCCTGCAGGGAACGACTCGAAGAAGCCATAGTCGATGTGTGTCACCTTATACTGGGGCTGCTGCGGCATATAGCCGAGCACAAGGCGCATAGGCTCGCCCTTTGAGAGCGGTGAGAAACCGCCAGCAGACACAGCGTCGAACTGTCCCTTTAGTGTGAGTGTATCGGTCTTACCCTCCACCTGACGCTCTACGGTGAGCACAGCGGCGAGTGCCTTCACTGTGTCGGCGTGTGTCTGTGCGCAGGTGAACATGTCGGTGCTGCGTCCTGCCTCGTAGGTGAAAGCAGAGAACGAGTCAATCTGCTTACCATTAAGCGAGAGGATGCGGTCGGACTTCTGCAAGCCCATGCGCTCTGCTGCCGACTTCGGACTCACGCTGTCCACCACAGCCGGTACGTATGGCTGCACGAACATAGGTACGTTCTTCAGCATACTCAGCAGGTCGAGGTCGCCGGGAGTGTTTATGGTCAGCTGCTTGCCGTCACGTATCACGTACACCTCAGTGGCGTTAGCCAGACCGCGATACATATCAGCCTTTGCATCCTTGAACTCTCCGAGATTGGTGCCGACAAGTATGTCGTGATCCTGGAAGCCGAGTGCCTTCGCCTCCTTGTTGAACAACATTCCCTGCGCCATATCCTTCGGACGGACGTAGTCCTCACCCCATGTGAAGAGACACATGGCGTAGATGAACAGCGCGAGGAGGAAATTGACGAGCACACCACCTATCATTATAAAGAGTCGTTGCCAAGCCGGCTTCGAGCGGAACTCGTATGGCTGAGCAGGCTGCTTCATCTGCTCGGTGTCCATCGACTCGTCAATCATACCCGATATCTTGCAGTAGCCACCGAGCGGAAGCCAACCGATGCCGTAGGTTGTATCACTCTTCTTCGGCTTGAACTTGAACAGACTGAACCAAGGGTCGAAGAAGAGGTAGAACTTCTCGACGCGTACGCCAAAGAGTTTCGAGAAGAAGAAGTGTCCGCCCTCATGCAGAAGCACGAGGAGCGAGATAGCCAGCATAAACTGGAGCGCCTTTATAAGAAATATTTCCATTTAAGAGTTTTGAGTTTTGAGTTTTGAATTTTGAGTTGTGCGCTTCGCGCATTTTGAATTTATGAATTTTGAGTTTTGAATTTATAAATGATGAGTTGCGAATTCCAAATTCCAAATTGAATAATTCCTCATCGGCGCAGCCGACAATTCAAAACTCAACATTCAACATTCAACATTACAACATACTTGCAGCAATGCGTCTTGCCTCTGCGTCCGAAGCTATATAGTCGTCGTATGTAGGTTGTGCGATGAATGTGGCACGCTGCATCGTAGCCTCGATGATGTCTGCCATCTGCAGGAATCCGCAGCGGTCGTGGCGGAACGCCTCGTTCACCACTTCGTTGGCAGCGTTCACGATGCACGGCACGTTACCACCGCGACGTATCGACTCGTATGCCATTGCGAGACAGCGGAACTTCTCCATGTCGGGCTCGAAGAACTCGAGTGGCTGACGGAAGAGGTCGAGGCGGTCGCCGTTGAGCGGAAGACGTTCGGGGAACGAGAACGCATACTGTATAGGTAGGCGCATATCTGGCACACCGAGTTGTGCCTTAACGCCGCCATCGCGGAATTGTACCGCACTGTGCACTATCGACTGTGGGTGTACCAGCACCTGAATCTTGTCAGCCTCAACGCCGAAGAGCCACTTCGCTTCAATCACCTCGAAGCCCTTGTTCATCATCGATGCTGAGTCGATGGTGATCTTCGCGCCCATGTCCCATGTTGGGTGGCGCAGAGCGTCGGCAGCCTTCACGTTGCGCATCTCGTCGAGTGTAAACTTGCGGAACGGGCCGCCCGAAGCGGTGAGCAATATCTTCTCTATCTCGTTGTCGCCTTCGCCCACTATGCTCTGGAAGATGGCTGAGTGCTCGCTATCTACGGGCAGGATGTTCACATGATACTCAGCTGCGAGACGGCAGATGAGGTCGCCTGCTACGACAAGTGTCTCCTTATTGGCAAGGCAGATAGTCTTGCGTGCCTTGATGGCGTGTATTGTTGGCGAGAGTCCGGCGAAGCCAACCATTGCTGTAAGCACCATGTCTATAGGTTGTGCCTCCACTATCTCGTCGAGAGCCTTTGCTCCGGCATACACCTTGATGTCTGGCAGGTCGGCAAGCAGCAGCTTCAGCGCTTCGTAGTGGGCTTTGTTGGCTATGACAACGGCAGCCGGGCGGAACTTGCGTGCCTGCTCAGCAAGCATCTCGTAGCGGTTGTTGGCTGTTAGGCAGTACACCTCGTAGCGGTCGCTATGCTGTTCTATTACGTCGAGTGCCTGGGTTCCGATCGAACCGGTGGAACCGAGGATACAGATTTGTTTCATTGTTATTGATTGTGTTTATTGCTTGATGTTCTTGGGGGAAATAGAAGAGCTAGAAGAACTAGATAAACTATAAAAGCCCCTTACAGCTCTGTCAGTCCTTCGGGCAGGTTCATCGTTATCGCTTGGTGCTCAGCATCCACCTCGACGATGAGGTCGTCGGAAGCAGGGATGAGCAGGTCGGTGCCGTCGGGAGTGAGCAGGCAGAAGAGCGTATTGATTGTAGAGTCGTCGACGGAGTGTATCTCGCCTACAACTTTGCCAGTACGCTCGTCGATGACCTTAAAGCCAACGATAGCAGCCCAAGAGAGTTCCTCTCCATCGGTGTCTACGTGCTCGCGTGGGAAGTAGACATCGCAACCCGTCAGCTCGCGTACACGCTCCTGAGAGTCGATATCGGCGAAGCGCACGAGTGCCGTTTCGTCGTTCTTAAAGCGATATTCGTCGAGGAAGAACGGCACGAGGATGCCGTCGATGTCGAGAATGAGGTAGTCGGCATCTACGCGGTCGAAGATGTCGTCGTCGAAGTGGAACGACACCTCGCCGTCCACGCCGTGCGGTTTGCCTATCTTACCTATCTTATATACTGTTTCTTTCTTTATCATTTCTTTGTTAGTTGACGAGGAGACGAGTTGACAAGTTGACAAGGGAACGAGTTGACGAGGAGATATACTCACAAGTAAACGAGTTCACAAGCCAGCGAGTTGCTTTACACTCTACTAATCTTTGCTCCCAATGCGTTGAGTCGTGCTTCTATGTCCTCGTATCCGCGGTCGATCTGTGCGATGTTGTCAATACGGCTGGTGCCCTTAGCACCGAGAGCGGCGATGAGCAATGCGATGCCGGCGCGGATATCGGGGCTCGACATACGACCTGCGCGTAGCTGTTTGTTGCGGCCGTGTCCTACGATGACGCAGCGGTGTGGGTCGCAGAGTATTATCTGTGCGCCCATATCGATGAGCTTATCGACGAAGAAGAGTCGACTCTCGAACATCTTCTGATGAACGAGCACCGAGCCACGAGCCTGCGTAGCAACCACGATGAGCACCGAAAGGAGGTCGGGGGTGAGTCCGGGCCATGGTGCATCGGCGAGTGTCATTATCGATCCGTCGATGAACGAGTCGACTACATAGTGCGACTGGTGCGGTATATATAGGTCGTCGCCGTCCACATCTATCTGTACACCGAGTCGGCGGAATGCGTCTGGGATGACTCCAAGCTGTTTAACGGCGCAGTCTTTTATGCGTATGCCGTCGCCTACCATTGCAGCCATACCGATAAACGAGCCCACCTCTATCATGTCTGGCAGGATGCGGTGTGTGGCTCCATGCAACTTCTCCACACCCACGATGGTGAGCAGGTTAGAAGCGATGCCGGAGATATTGGCTCCCATAGCGTTGAGCAAGTGGCATAGCTGCTGGATATACGGTTCGCAGGCTGCGTTATATATTGTCGTTGTGCCCTCTGCGAGCACGGCAGCCATGACGACATTGGCAGTGCCAGTCACCGAAGCCTCATCAAGTAGCATGTATGTGCCGTGCAGCTTCTCCGCCTCGATGTTGTACACATGACGCTCGTCGTCGGAGTTGAACTCTGCACCGAGGTTCTTAAAACCAAGGAAGTGGGTATCGAGACGTCGGCGACCTATCTTGTCGCCGCCGGGTTCAGCCACAACAGCCTTACCGAAGCGTGCGAGCAGCGGACCCATCATAAGCACGCTGCCTCGTAATGCGGCGCACTTCTTCACGTATTCGTCGCTGGCGAGAAACTCAAGGTTGAGTTCGTCTGCCTGAAACGTGAAGTCGCCCTTACCGTTGCGCATCACTTTCACGCCTACATCCTGCAACAAGCGTATGAGATTGTTGACATCGAGAATATCTGGGATATTTGTTATTCTGACGGGTTCGGGTGTAAGCAGCACAGCAGCAATCACCTCAAGTGCCTCATTCTTGGCTCCTTGCGGTGTGATGGTGCCGCGTAGCGGACGTCCGCCTTCAATTATAAACGATTCCATAAGCTTTGCAGTTTATTTTCTACGACGTTGTCTTCTCTCCTGATTGCGTGTCGGAGCCTCTGTGCGGTCGAACTTAAACGTGTCGAGGTCGAGCTGTATCTTGCCGTCGGTGTAGTCGGCAAGGTCGGAAGCCACCTTTTCGTTGTCGATAGAGCCGTGTCCCCAGAGTACGAGGTCGCGCTTCATTTGGTTGGCAGCGAGGCGTGTCAGTTCGGTGCGTTCCACTCCGTTGGGCATATTCTTAAGCAACTCGAACACTTCGAACATCATGTTGCCGTAGTGACGCACCGGAATACGTTTCATCGGATAGCGCATCGGTGCCGGTTTCTTCAGCATGTTGTGCGCCTCGGTGATGTCGCACGGGTAGTCGATGTCGAGCTGAAAACCGCTCATCAGTGCGAGGTGGTCCCACAGTTTCTGTCGGTAGTCTTTCTTCTCGTAGTTGTGTGGCATCATGCGCTCCATGACCGCGATTATGGTTTTGGCACAACGCTGGCGCTCGGCACGGCTCTTCAAGCCGACACAGTAGTCGACCATCTGCTGCACCTCGCGTCCGTATTCGGGCAGCACGAGGTGCTCGCGTTGTGTATTGTAGTCTAATCCTTTTATCTTCATATATCTATTACAGTAACTTCTTTGATTCTTTCGCCACAAAGTCCTTCAGATAGAACGGCACAAAGTATGCCACATCTTCAAACTTCTCCAGCGCGATGCGCTTCTCGGCGAGCGGATACATCCACTTAGCGAGTGGGTGTACGTTCTTTATGAGGCGCGCATTGGGATGGTTAATCACCTCCATACACTTCTCTGCGCCGTTGCCGAAGAAGTAGACCGGTCCGCGGTCGAGGTATTCCTTGTACGTGTCGGCATCGACGATGTCCGCCTGAATGCCACGCACCTCGTGCAGCGCACGGTCGTAGACAGCCGAGTAGACCTCCATGCGACGTGCGTCGAGCATCGGACAGAGCAGTGCACCCTCCTCCACTTCCTCGCGCAGCAGCACGGGTACAGTCATCAGCTCGAGCGTAGGCACCGAGATTAGCTTCAGGTTCTGACCGTAGCAGATGCCCTTTGCCATCGACACACCGATGCGCAGACCCGTGTACGAGCCCGGACCGCAGCTCACGGCTACGGCATCGAGCGGTATGGCATGGCTATCGGCAAACGACATTGCCTCGTCAACATATACGCCGAGTTTCACGGCGTGGTTCGGACCATCAAAGTCTTCCTTGGAGAATATACACGCGCCATCCTGACTGACGGCGACTGAACACACATTAGTGCTCGTATCAATGCTCAATATACACGACATTCTTTTCTTATTTTTTCTGCGTCTGCAACTACTAAACGCCACAATAACTCATAATCGGTGCTTAATGGCAGACTACACATTAATATAATAGATTGCAAAAATACAATTTTTTATTCAATTTCGCCCATTAACAAAGCGTTAAAAAAAACAAGCAAACGTTTTTTTTCATATATGGAAAATATTAGCTACATTTGCATCCCGAATAACAAACAAGCATATATAAATAACAAACACGCAATATGATACTTTCAATGACCGGCTACGGCAAGTCTGTCGCAGTCTACAATGGTAAGAAAATCAACGTCGAGATAAAGTCGCTGAACAGCAAGGCACTCGACCTTTCCACACGCATCGCTCCTCTCTTCAGAGAGAAGGAGATGGAGATACGCCAGGCTATCCAGGCGAAGGTGATACGTGGCAAGGTCGACTTCGCGATATGGGTGGAAAAGGATGCCACAAGCGACGCCACGACTATCAACACTGCACTCGCCAAGAACTACTGCGAGCAGATAAAGAGCGTGGCTGCGGAGTGCCAGATACCACTGCCTGCCGACTGGTTCATCACGCTGCTGCGTATGCCCGACGTGATGTCGAAGGTGGAGATAGAGACGCTCTCTGACGAGGAGTGGGTAGTGGCACGCAAGGCAATCGACGAGGCAATCGACGCACTCGTGGCGTTCCGCCAGCAGGAGGGTGCGGCACTGCAGAAGAAGTTCGGCGAGAAGATTGACAACATCGAGGCTCTACTGAAGAGTATCGAGCCTTACGAGAAGTCGCGCGTGGAGAAGATTCGCACACGCATCGTCGACGGACTGAGCTCCATCCCCGAGGTTGACTACGACAAGAACCGCCTTGAGCAGGAGCTTATCTACTACATCGAGAAGCTCGACATCAGCGAGGAGAAACAGCGACTCGCCAACCACCTCAACTACTTCCGCGAGACAATGGCTGAAGAGGGAGGTCAGGGCAAGAAGCTCGGCTTCATAGCGCAGGAGATGGGACGCGAGATTAACACTACCGGTTCGAAGAGCAACAACGCCGAGATGCAGAACATCGTGGTGAAGATGAAGGACGAGCTGGAGCAGATTAAGGAACAAGTGCTGAACGCGCTTTAAATTCAAAACTCAAGCATGGGTAAACTCATTATATTCTCCGCTCCAAGTGGTAGCGGCAAAAGCACAATTATCAATCGTTTGATGCAGCGTCCGGAGCTGCACCTCGCCTTCTCCATCTCGTGCACCTCACGCGCTCCGCGTGGCACCGAGCAGAACGGTGTAGAGTATTTCTTCATCACTCCCGAGGAGTTTCGCGAGCGCATCAGTCGCGATGAGTTCCTCGAGTACGAGGAGGTTTATCAGGACCGTTTCTACGGCACACTGAAAGAGCAGGTGGAGACCCAGGCTGCACGCGGCGAGAACGTGGTGTTCGACCTCGACGTGAAGGGTGGCTGCAACATCAAGAAGTTTTATGGCGACCGCGCACTGAGTCTGTTCATCCAGCCACCATCGGTGGAGGAGTTGCGTCGCCGCCTCGTCGGACGCGCCACGGATGCGCCCGAGGTGATTGAGCAGCGCATCGCACGCGCCGAGTTCGAACTGTCGCAGGCCCCGAAGTTCGACCGCATCATCATCAACGACGACCTTGAGAAGGCTGTCGAGGAGACCTACGAGGCTATCCGCTCATTCATCGAAGAGTAGTGTATTAGGAGGGTATGGCATCCTGCCATACCCACGCAGCCACTTGGTATTAGTAGCGGATTTTCCCACAGAACGCACAAAATTCACAGAACCTTCTGCTGAGAAGAGTCTCCCACAGATTGCACAGATGAGCACAGATTATTGGGGGCGTAGGAGTCCCACAGAATTCACAGTACCTTCTGCTGTGTTCTGTGAATTCTGTGGGAGAAAGCTACAGCAAGAAAGTTCTGTGAAATCTGTGAATTCTGTGGGAGAATACTATTTGCTCGGTTGGTGCAGCAGAGACTGCTGCACCCCCTAAGGTTCCACGGATTGCGTGGAAGAATACGATTATAGCAGGCAGCGTGGGTATGGTAAGGATGCCATACCCTCCTACGTTTTGTAGTTTTGTCACACCCTCCTATACAAACATAAAACAATGCAGAAGATAAAGACAGGTATCTACGGCGGGTCGTTCAACCCCATACACAACGGACACATCGCCATTGCGAAGCGAATGTTGGAAGAAGCCGGGTTGGACGAGATATGGCTCATTGTGTCGCCACAGAACCCACTGAAGGCAGCAGGCAGTCTGCTCGACGACCAGCTGCGCCTCGATATGACGCAGCGTGCGCTTGCGCCCTATCCGCAGCTCACGGCAAGCGACTACGAGTTTCGCTTGCCACGTCCGTCGTATATGTGGCACACGCTGCAACACCTCTCCGCCGACTACCCCGACCGCGAGTTCACGCTCCTCATAGGTGCCGACAACTGGGCGGTGTTCGACCGCTGGTACCACGCCTCAGACATCATAGCCCACTACCCCATCGCCATCTATCCGCGCACAGGGTCGCCCATCGACACCGATACGCTACCTTCTACCGTGCGTATGTACGACACCGGACTGTACGACATCAGCAGCACGGAGGTGAGAGAGAAGGTGGCACGTGGCGAGGATGTATCGCAACTCGTACCGAAAGAAATCTTAAATGACGTAAATCTGCACTACGGACAACAATAACAAGCAATAATAGCATCCGCGTCGGTCGATGCGGATGTCTGCGTCGGTCGATGCGGATGTCTGCGCCGGTCGACGCGCGACGTGAAAAAGCATGTTTTCAAGTATATTTTTAAATAACAAGCTGCTGACTACAATACTCCAACACTGCCGGACGATGCGTTATGAATATCACGGTGTGCGTGTCATTGTCCAGAATATTGCGTAGCAGACGACACTCCGTCTCGCTATCGAGAGCCGACGTTGCCTCGTCGAACACGAGCACAGCGCGATTGCGGAGCAACGCACGAGCAATTGCTATGCGCTGCGCCTGACCCTCGGAGAGTCCGCCGCCACACTCGCTACAGTGGGTGTCGAGCCCGTCGGGCAGATTAAAGACAAACTCGGCGCAACTCTTTCTAAGTGCCTCACGCATCATCTCATCCGTCGCCGTAGCGTCGCCAAGCAACAAATTCTCGCGTATCGTACCACTCAGAAGCGTATTGCCCTGCGGTACGTACACAAAGTTGCAACGCATCAGCGGTGTCAGCTCCTTCTCGCCATCAGCATCATACATATATATATGTCCGCTCTTCGGACGCATCAGCGCAAGCAGCATACGCACGAGCGTTGTCTTTCCGGCACCCGTCTCGCCGAGGATAGCCGTTGTCGACCCCGGACGGAAGTCGAACGAGAGGTTTCTGATAATGTCGCGTGTGCCGTCCTCGTAGCGATAGGTGACGTTCTCAAGGCGTATTCCGCAGGAGTCGGCAAACCGAATAGGCTCGCCTTCGGGCTCGCGCGGTTCCTCCTCAAGCTCCATGAGTCGCTCTGCAGCGGTGAAGACACTAACGAAGGCTGGCACGAGCTTCGTCAGTGTGCGTGCCGGCGACTGTATGCGGTTGACGAGCTGCAGGAAGGCGGTCATGCCGCCGAATGTCAGCGTGCCAGCCTGCATACGCACAGCTGCCCAGAGGAACGCCAAGAGATAGCCCGAAGCAAATCCGAAGTTGAGGATAAAGTTGGAGAGAACGGAGAACTTTGTGCGGTTGACGACGTTCTGGCGCAGCTCCGACTGTGTCGTCTCAAGACGCTCCACCATCGTCTGCGTCGCCTCCAAGGTCTTCACCACCATGCGGTGCTGCACACTCTCCTGCATTGACGACTGCACCTTACTATCCGACTCACGCACACGGCGTGAGAGGCGGCGCATACGGCGCATGTACACTTTGCTTACAAGCACAAAGAGAGGTATCATCACCACGAGTATCAGTGCCAACGTGCTGTCCATCAGATACATGCAAGCGAAAGCACCCACGAACATGAGTACGGTGGAGAGCGTGCTCGGCAACGTCTCGGTGAGGAACGTCACGACGTTCGACACGTCAAGCTCCAAGCGGTTGAGCACGTCGCCCGAGTGGAAGTGCTCGCGACTATGCCATTCCGACTGCAGTATGCGTTGCAACGTGGCTTGCTGCATACGGTTCTGCGCACGCACTCCGAGCAGGTTACGCACCCATACCCCCGAGATATTCACCGCAAAGTTGAGCAGTATCAGTGCGCCCATGATGCCCACAGCCCAATAGATAGAACCGCGGTCGGAGCCCGAAGCCACGTCGATGGCGTGCTTCACCGCCCACACCTGCGCCAGGCTGAGCACCACGTCAGCCACGCCAAGCAACGCGTTCAACGCCGCCTGGAGCCTATTGCCACGCCATGCCTGCCAGAGCCAGCGCAGTATCTGCTTCACCGTGTATTTGTCCGAGGTCGTTATCTTCATTTATTGCTGTAAAAAATATTTAGTATACTAACTGTAGGAGCCTACGGCATTCTTGCCGTAGGCATAGCAAGTAGTTGTAATAATTAGTATTACAGACTACAATGGCTACGGCAGGAATGCCGTAGCCTCCTACGGTCGGTTGCCTTCGCTACGGATAATTCAACATTCAAAATTGAGTTAGCGACGGCACGTCGCTAACGCTTATCCGCTCCCCACATCATCTTCTCTCTGAGCGATGAGAAGTAGTTTCTGTTGTTCGGCTTCATTATCAGCGTTGAGAACGGTGCCTTCTGTATGCTCACCGTTGTGCCCTCGTGCATGGTATAGCTGCGTCCGTCTACCGCCACGAGGAAGTTGTGCGAGCGCGACTCCACCTGTAGCTCCACCCTACTGTTGTCCGAAATAACCACCGGACGCACGTTCAAACTGTGCGGAGCCACTGGCGTGAGGCATAACGTGCTCGTCTGCGGCACGATGATTGGTCCACCGTTCGACAGCGAGTAAGCCGTCGAGCCGGTAGGCGTACATACCACCAGTCCATCGGCTTGATACGTAACAAGAAACGAGTCGTCGATGCTCGTGCGTATGCTGATCATCGAAGCGTTGTCGCGTTTCAGCACCGCAATATCATTCAGTGCGTAGTGACAACCCTCGAAGTTGCCACCATGCGTACGTATCTCTATCGCCGTGTGGCGTTCTATCTTGTAGTCGCCCTCGATGATTGCAGCGAGAGCGGTCTCCACCTCATCGGGCAGAACGTCAGCGAGGAAACCCAAGCGTCCCATGTTTATGCCCACGATGGGCGTATTCTTGCAGCCGATGCGCACCGCAGTCTTCAGAAATGTGCCGTCGCCACCGATAGACACGGCGTAATCGGCATCAAAATCATCACCGTCGAACACCTCAACGCCGGAGAGGTCGAGATGCTGGTCGTGCATAAGGAAGTCGCGGAACGGGCGGTCGAATATCACGCGCTCATCGCGAGAACGAAGATAGTCGAGCGCACGAGCCAACGAAGTCGACTTGCGCAGTTGGAAAGTATTGCCGAAGAAGGCAAAAGTGAGTTGTTTGTTTGTCATTATGCGTATATTATACGTTTGAAGAGAAACGTAATTTATGCTAAATTACTGATTTTTTCATAAACTACAAAAACTATTGTTATTTTTTTCATAAATGGCTGATTTCGTTTTGTACTACCACCGATTTACATTATCTTTGTAGTCACAACTTAATACTTATGAGAGTACTCATCATAAACACAAGCGAGACAAATGGTGGTGCTGCCGTTGCAGCCAACCGTCTCATGGAAGCTCTGCAGAGAAACGGAGTAAAGGCGAAGATGTTGGTAGCCGAGAAGCAGACCAACCACGTCACCGTCTCTCAGATGCCTCATCATTGGCTATACAAATGGCATTTTCTGCGCGAACGCCTTTCTATCTTCCGCCATTTGTATTTCTCCAAGAATCATCTCTTTGAAATAGACACGGCAAGCGCCGGATCGGACATCACAAGTCTGCCCGAGTTCCGCGAAGCCGACATCATCCACCTCAACTGGATAAACCAAGGTATGCTCTCGCTCAGCTCCATACGCAAGATTGTCAAGAGCGGCAAGCCGATAGTGTGGACCATGCACGACCTATGGCCCGCCACGGGCATCTGCCACTACGCACGCAGCTGCGGAGCATTCCGCACGGTGTGTCACAACTGCAAGCTGTTGCCAGGCGGAGGGGCAATCAACGATCTCTCGCGCAAGATATGGAAGCGCAAGAAGACACTGTATGAAGGCAATAACATCCACTTTGTGACGTGTAGCCGCTGGCTGGAAGCACAAGCCCGACAGAGCGCGTTGCTCTCCGGCGAGAGCATCGTGTCGATACCCAACACCATCGACACACGTGTGTTCTGCCCTGCCGACCGCACTAAGGCACGCCAGCAGATGGGGCTGCCCGAGGAGGGACGCATCGTGCTGTTCGTGTCGCAGAAGGTGACCAACGAGCGCAAGGGCGCAGCCTACTTCATAGAGGCTACCAACCGCCTCGCCGACAGCAACCCACAGTTCAAGAGCAACACCGCTGTGGCTATACTCGGCGCAAGTGCCGACGAGATAGCCGAACAACTGCACATCCCGTCGTACCCATTGGGCTACATCAGCGATGCGCAGCAGATAGCTAATGTGTACAACGCTGCCGATGTCTACGTGCTACCTTCGCTCGAGGACAACCTCCCGAACACCATTATGGAGGCGATGGCGTGCGGAGTGCCAAGCGTGGGCTTCCGCGTCGGGGGCATTCCGGAGATGATAGACCATAAGCACAACGGCTACGTAGCTAACTTCAAGGACGCTGCCGACCTCGCCGAAGGCATACGCTGGACGCTCTTCGAGGCTGACAGCAACGAACTCGCAGTAAACTGCCTGCACAAGGTTGCACACAACTACTCGCAGCAGTCGGTAGCGATGAGATACATAGAGGTTTACAACGAGCTGATCGCTCTCAAACGATATATTATTTAATTGACATGATAAAATTCACAATTATAACCTGCACCTACAACGCAGCTGAGGTCATCAAGCCTACGCTCGACAGCATACTCAACCAAACGTGGGCGCCAGTGGAGCACTTGATTATCGACGGAGCGTCGAAAGACGACACCGTAAAGGTGGCAGAGGCTTACCGCCAACGCAGCCTGGAGGAGGAGACGGAGCACGAGGTGCGCATCATCTCCGAACCCGACCGCGGTCTGTACGACGCTATGAACAAGGGACTACGACTCGCAACGGGCGACTACGTCGTGTTCCTCAACGCCGGCGACTCGCTGCCCGACGACACAACACTCGAGAAGATATCCAACGACGTGAACGAACGTTCCGACGGAAAGCTGCCTGCCGTGCTCTACGGCGACACTAACATCGTCGACGATAAGGGCATCGTGCTGCATCCACGCCGACTCGCACCACCCGACAACCTCAACTGGCGCTCGTTCCGCCACGGTATGTTGGTGTGCCACCAGGCGTTCTACGCACGCACCGACATAGCACGCGCCACACCATACGACCTGCGCTATCGCTTCTCTGCCGATGTCGACTGGTGCATACGCATTATGGAACACGCCGAACGTGAACACTTGCAGCTCTTGCGACTGCCGGAAGTGGTGGCTGACTACCTCGACGGAGGCATGACGAACAAGAACCACCGCGCCTCACTCTTCGAACGCTTCCGCATCATGCGCCGCCACTACGGACTGTTCACAACGCTCGCCATGCACGCATGGTTCATAGCAAGAGCCGTGCTGAAGAAATAAACAGCGAGTAATGGCGAAATTAGCTACTGAAAAAATACAATAATGGCACGAAATCTGCGTTATTATAACAGATAATAACGCAGAAGAAAATCCATTAATCTACTAATAAAAACCAACAACATGAACAATACAAGCAATAACTACTGTGTAATACTCGCCGGTGGCAAGGGACGCCGCCTATGGCCATGCAGCCGCGAGAGCAAGCCTAAACAGTTCATCGATTTCTTCGGATGTGGACGCACTCAGCTTCAAGTCACTTACGACCGTTTCGCACAGATTGTGCCCATAGAGAATATATACGTGAACACGAACGACGCATACGTCGATCTCGTACGCGAACAGTTGCCCGAACTCGCTCCCGACCACCTACTCGCAGAGCCTATACAGCGTGGCACTGCCCCGAGCGTGGTGTGGTGTGCGCACCGCATCATGTGCATCAACCCCGATGCCAACATCGTTGTGGCACCGTCCGACCAGGCAATCATCGGCGACGAGGCATTCGCCAAATGCATCAACCGCGGCTTCAACTTCGCAGCAAAGCGGCAGCATCTGCTCACACTCGGACTGAAACCAACGCGCCCCGAGCCTGGCTACGGCTACATACAGATGGGCGACGAGGTGGAGGAAGGCGTGTTCAAGGTGCAGTCGTTCACGGAGAAACCCGAACGCGAGTTTGCACAGATGTTCGTCAACAGCGGCGAGTTCTACTGGAACACGGGCATCTTCCTCGCCAATGCGCGCTATCTGCTCGACTGCTTCAGAGAGTTGCTGCCAACAGTGCTGCGTAAGTACGACGAGATACACGCTGGCGAAGAGTTCGACTACGAAGAGGAGAACCGATACATACACGAACACTTTCCCTCATACCCGAACATCACCGTCGACTACGGCATACTCGAGAAGTCGGAGAATGTGTGTATGCTGAAGTGCAACTTCGGCTGGGCTGACCTCGGAACGTGGCATAGCATCTACGAAGCAATGCAAAAGGGCGAGGACGACAACGTAGTTATAGACAGCGACGTGCTGCTCGACAATGCGCACAACAACGTCATCAAACTGCCGAAGGACCGCATGGCGGTAATCTCTGGGCTCGACGGCTTCATCGTAGCCGAAGAGAAGAACGTGCTACTCATCTGCCGTAAGGAGGACTCATCGGCAAATGTGCGCCGACTCGTAAACGAAATACAAATGAAAAAGGGCGAGGAGTTTATTTAACTCCCGCCCTACTTCTTGTCTTATTCTATTCTAACAACCACTCGATTAATAACATTCTCAGCTATAACATATTAATATGAAAGCAATCAACAAGACACACCTTGCGCTAACACTCGCACTGCTGCTTGCGCTTCCGCTTGCAGTCAACGCGCGCGTGCCGAAACGTATCTATCTCGAGAAGACACGCGTGGCGTGCGTAGGCAACAGCATTACATACGGCATGACGCTCGCCGACCCTGCTACGGAGTCGTATCCTGCGCAGCTGCAGCAGATGTTGGGCGACGGCTACGAAGTAGGCAACTTCGGGAAGTCGGGTGCCACACTGCTCCGCCACGGACATCGACCCTACATAGCTCAAGAGGAATGGGCTAAAGCGAAGGCTTTCAAGGGCGACATCGCTGTGATACACCTCGGCGTAAACGACACCGACCCACGCAACTGGCCATATTATCGCGACGAGTTCGTGAGCGACTACCTCGCTCTCATCGACACGCTGCGCCAGGAAAGCCCGAAGTGCCGCATCATCATTGCACTCCTCTCGCCCATCACTCACAACCACCCGCGCTTTGAAAGCGGCACGCAACAGTGGCAAAAGGAAATTCAGGAGGCTATCAAGACCGTAGCTCGCGTCGGAAAGGCGCAGCTCATCGACTTCCATAAGCCGCTCTATGCGTATCCACAACTCATCCCCGATGCCGTACATCCTAACAAGGAGGGTGCTACGATGCTCGCACGCACCGTCTACTCGGCAATATTAGGCAACTACGGTGGTCTGCAGATGCCCATCACCTACTCGGACAACATGGTGCTGCAACGCGACCGCGAGCTGACCATCCACGGCACTGCCAACGCTGGCGAGAAGGTGACGGTCAACATAACACGCCCCGACGCAGCGAAGGGCAAGGTGCAGAACGGCGGAAAGCGCAAGAAGGGCGAACAGCCACGACGTGTGCGTGCGCTGAAGACAGAGGTACAGACGGCTACGGCCACTGCCGATGAGAACGGATGCTGGCAGGTTACGCTGCGTCCGCAACGTGCCGAGAACAACCTCACGCTGACCATCAGCACCGACGAGAAGCAGCTCGTATATAATAATGTGGCATTCGGCGAGGTGTGGCTCTGCTCCGGACAGTCGAACATGGAGTTCATGTTGCACGAGGCTGCCACCGCAAAGCGCGACATACCGAAGGCAAAGAACCCTAACATACGCTTCTTCGACATGAAAGCACGCTGGCGCACCAATCCTGTTGAATGGGACGCAGCTGCGCTCGACTCTATAAACCACCTAAAGTACTTCGCCGACACGAAGTGGACGGTCTGCTCGCCCGAGACAGCGAAGGACTTCTCTGCCATCGCCTACTACTTCGGCTCTATGCTGCAGGACAGCCTGCAGTGTGCCGTGGGTCTCATCTGCAACGCCGTGGGCGGTTCGCCGACGGAGGCGTGGGTAGACCGTGCCGACCTCGACGCACAATTTCCACAAATCATGCGCAACTGGACTAACAACGACTTCGTGCAGCCTTGGGTGCGCGAGCGTGCCGCACTGAACATGAAGAAGGCTGCCGACATGAAGTTGCAACGCCATCCCTACGATCCTTGCTACCTCTACGAGTCGGCGATAGAGCCGCTTCAGCAGTTCCCCATAAAGGGCGTACTGTGGTATCAGGGCGAGTCGAACGCACAGAACTTCACCACTCACGAGCGTCTGTTCAAGTTGCTCGTCGAAGGATGGCGACGCAACTGGAACGATGCCGAGCTGCCGTTCTATTATGTGCAACTCTCGAGCATGGATCGTCTGCCGTGGCAGTGGTTCCGCGACAGTCAGCGCCGTCTGCAGAGCGAACTGCCGCACGTGGCAATGGCTGTGTCGTCGGACATGGGCGACTCGCTCAACGTTCACCCCACACGCAAGCAGCCCGTGGGCGAACGCCTGGCCCGCATCGCTCTGCATAACCTCTACGATTTCTCAAATGTTGTGCCGAGTGGACCTGCCGTGAAGGAAGCGTCGGTGGTTGGCGACGGCATCGTGCGCCTCACCTTCGACTACGCCGACGGACTCTCTACCTCCGACGGTAAGCACCCGTTGACATTCGAGATAGCCGAGGAAGAAGGACTCTACAAGCCTGCCGAGGCACGCATCGAAGGCAACACCGTGGTAGTGATGGCTGAGGGCGTGACACATCCGCGCTTCGTGCGCTACGGATGGCAGCCTTTCACACGCGCCAACCTCGTGAACGGCGCGAAGCTGCCGGCGTCTACGTTCCGCGTAGAGGTTAGATAGCCATAACAATTAGTTATGGTGAAAATACAAATGTCGGAATCGAACAGATAACGATTCTAAACGTAGGAGGCTACGGCATTCTTGCCGTAGCCATCAGCAATAAAAAACATATCATTACAACTATTGGCAATGGCTACGGCAAGAATGCCGTAGCCTCCTACGTTTTTTCCCATACTTCTTGATACTTTCTCATCGTACACCGAACGCAATCCGATCGGACGGCGGACGCGATCTGATTGGACGGCGGACGCGATCCGATTGGACACCGTACGCCGCCGGTCGAAAAAAAAGAACAGTTACTTCACAAATTTAACACATGCTACTAATAATATCCGAATTATTATTCGTAACTTTGCACCTCAGAACGACCTAAGAACCAAATTGTTATTTCTAAACAAATCAAAATAATATGAAGAAAATCTACACATTGTTCTCTGCACTGTGCTTAGCAGCTGCAGCGCCTGGCACTTTGTCAGCACAGAACAACTTCAAGCTGGTTGAGGAGAGCGTGAGCAATCCGGACAACACACCGGCTCCAGTCTACCCAGTACCAAGCGAGCGTCAGCTCAAGTGGAACGAAACCGAATTCTACGCTTTCTTCCACTACGGCATGAACACCTACACCAACGAGGAGTGGGGTTCGGGCATGGAGCGCGAGACTGTATTCGCACCTACACAGAAGCCAGACCCAAGACAGTGGCTCGAAGTGGCTAAGAAAGCGCACATGAAGGGCGGCATCGCTGTGGTGAAGCACCACGACGGCTTCTGTCTCTGGCCTACAGCTACGACAAAACACTGCACACGCAACTCATCGGGATACGGCAAGAACGTAGATATTCCTAAGGAGTTCGCCGACGCAGCACGCGAGTTCAAAATGAAGTACGGTTTCTACATCTCTCCGTGGGATATGTCAAGCCCATACTGGGGCAAGAAGGACAGCAACGGCAAATACACAGACGAGTATGCCAAGAAGGTGTTCCTGCCGCAGTGCGTAGAGCTTGCTAAGTACGGCGACGACCAGTTTGAGATGTGGTTCGACGGCGCTACCGGCGGCGACCACGATGGCGGCTACGGTAGCTACACTTCTTCGCAGAAGCGCACTATCGACAACGCACAGACTTACTACGACATTCCTAACCTGCGCGACTCTATCCACAACCTCCTGCCGAACGTAATCATGTGGGGTGTTGGCGGCGAAGCACGCTGGATTGGTAACGAGGAAGGCTACTCAGGACAGACATGCTGGTCGATGGGCGACGCTGAGTCGGGCGACGAGAACGCATGGCAGTGGGCTGCCGGCGAGAGCGACGCCAAGTCGACAAAGGGCTGGTTCTGGGATTCGAGCAAATACAACCAGCCGAAGTCGGCTGAGACTCTCTTCAAGATGTATCTTGAGACAGTAGGCCGCAACGCTACATTCCTTCTCAACCTGCCGCCGAACCGCGCAGGTCTTATCGACGAGAGCCTTGTAACCATCATGGAAGACCTCGGCAAGCTGCTCGACCAGCGTCTCGGCACAGACCTTGCAAAGACAGCTAAAGTAACAACCGACTGCACTCGCGAGGCTATGGGCAAGGGCAACTACGACGCAAAGAATCTTACCGACGGCAACAAGGACACATATTGGGCTGCTCCCGACGGACGCACATCGGCTGTCATCGAGCTTAGCTGGGACACACCGCAGACCGTGCGCTACGTATCGCTCATGGAGTACATCAAGCTCGGACAGCGCGTGAAGAAGTTCAAGATCGAGACCAGCGAGGACGGCGTAACATACACCGAGCGCGGCAACGGTCAGACAATGACAACCGTAGGCTACAAGCGCATCATCCCGCTCAACGGCTCTACAACCAACTACTCTGCAAGCGGCTTCAAGGCAAAGGTTGTGCGCATCACTATCGAGAACGCTAAGGCTTGCCCGCTGCTCCACACTGTAGAAGTGTTCTAAACAAACCCCTTACTCCATCAACTAAAAAACAAAGAAACAATGAACATAATGAAATATATGTGCCTCGCCGGTCTGCTCTTCCCTATCGCAGCCGTGGCACAGCAGGACAAGACTCTCTGCGACTTTGAGACAACAGAGAGCTACAAGAGTGTTCGTGCATACGACACATGCCCTACCTCACCTTTCAACCTCAACAAGCTCACGGGCAACGTGCAGGTTGTAGACAACGACCTTAACGCAGTGGACGACGCGCTGGGCTACGCTCCGAACGAATCGTCGAAGATCCTCGGCGTGCAGCGCTCGCGCTACGGCAGCAACACTTTCGGCGCTCTCGTAGAGCTGAAGGAGCCACTCGCTCTGAAGCGCGAGACCCAGTACGTACACGTTAAGTTCTACTCTACGCAGGACGCTCCGGTGATGCTCATCGGACTCGGCAACCGCGAAGACCGCCCTTGGCAGCCAGCTACAACAGAGCAGTTCTGGAGCGTGCCTACAAGCAATGTGCACGCAGGCGCATGGCAGGACGTAGTGTTCCCAATCATGGGTGCTGACGGCATCAACATCAAGAGCCTTCTCGTAGTGGTAGACCGCCAGTCGCCGCACAACCAGATGAGCGACTTCGCCGTGTTCATCGACGACATCATCCTCAGCAGCAAGGCTAACCCGTTCTTCTCTAAGTCGGTTTACCCAATCAACTACGAGGAATCAACAGCTCACACACGTGGTAACGAGCGCTATGTAAAGAATGTTAAGCTCGGCACACAGTCTGTAGCTATCAACCAGAACACAGACAAGAAGCTCTACTTCAACAAGACCGAGAACATCTTCCTTGCTAAGCCAGGCGAGACCGTCACTCCGACTATCGATTGGACAGGCATTTGGATGCACGGATACGCATACCTCGACAAGGACGATAACGGTAAGTTTGACGTTGATTACACCAACAGCGACGTAACAAATGCACGCGACCTCGTTTCTTACTCTTACTACAAGGACAAGAATAGTGCAGGCAGCAGAGCAAGCAGCGACTGCGGCGTTGGTCTTCCTTCGTTCAAGATTGACGACGACATGAAGCCAGGCATCTATCGTATGCGCTACAAGGTGGACTGGGACAATGTAGACCCAGGCGGCAGCACCGCAACAGGCAACCTCATCACAAACAACGGTGGCGCGCTGATTGACGTACTCGTGAACATCCACGCTGACAACGTAGACGTTTACCGTGCTACAGAAGAGAACGGCGGCGGCTTGAACGGCGAGATTCTTCTTGCTAACGGCAAGCCGGTGACTGGTCAGACCACTCCGTTCGGCCAGGCATTCACTATAAAGGCTCAGCCGGCTGAGGGCTTCCTGCTCGACTACGTAAAGATTCGCCACGGCTACAACCTTGAGGGCGCAAGCACAAAGAACGAGAACCCGCAGTGGAAGGAGTACACCGTGCAGGCTTCGCAGTTCGTAAACGGCGAGTACACTATCCCGGCTGACTGCGTAGACGGCAACATCCGTCTCGTGCCATTCTTCAAAAGCGACCCCACAAGCGTTAACGACGCTACAGTGAAGGCATTCGAAGTGAAGGCAGGTCAGGGCGAGATGACTCTCACAGCAGCTGTACCGACACACGTAGACATCGTAAGCGTGCAGGGCAGCACTCTGTTCAACGGAACAGTAGAGGGCACACAGACAATCTGCGCACACAAAGGCGTTTACGTCGTGAACGGCGAGAAGGTGCTCGTAAAGTAAACTAATCGTTACTTACATATTGGGGATAGCAGTCAAGACTGACAGCTATCCCCTTTTCAGACTATAAACAACAACTATTATTATGACAAACAACCTACGCACAGCAATCGCCACCTTCATATTGACAGCGGCGATTACCCCAGCTACCATGTTAGCACAAAGTGCTTACCCGGTCAACTTCGACGAGAACGAGGCTGCTACGAATACGGGGCGCTACACCAACGCTATTCTGCTCTCAAGCAGCTACGGCACACAGCAGATTGACGTAAACCAGAAGACAGAGAAGCGTCTGTACATCAAACGCCTCGACGACTGTCTGCGCGCCAAGATTGGCGAGACGGTTTCGGTTGGATTTAATTGGAAAGGTACGTGGATGTGCGGATACGCATATATCGACTTCGGTAAGGACGGCAAATACGATGTCGACTACGACGATAATGGTGTGAACGCCATGAAGGACCTTATGACCTACTCCATGTACAAGAACAAGGACAGCAAGGGCGCAACCGTAAGTGGCGAGCCAAGCATCAATCCGCCGTCGTTCGCTATCCCCACAGATGCTAAACCTGGCATCTATCGTATGCGCTACAAGGTAGACTGGGACAGCGTTGACCCTGGCGGAAACATCAGTAGCAATGGTATAAAGAAGAACGGTGGCGTGATTGTAGACACGCGTATCAACGTGCATGGCGAGACTGCACACGTCACGGTGAAGGGTGCTGACTACAAGAAGGGCACTCTCTCGCTTGCCGACTACAGCGCAGAGCTGAACAATCAGGACGTAGAATTTGGAAAAGACCTCACTATCGCTGTCGTCGTGAAGGACGGTTACGACTTCAGTTCGCTCAGCATCAAACACGGATACTGCCTGGACGGCGAGGCGGTTGTCGACGGACTGCGCCAGTGGCAGGAGAACACTATCATGGCGTACACTGCAAAGGACGACAAGATAACTATACCTGCAAGCTACATTGACGGCGACGTTGAAATAACCGTGAACTTCGCAGCCGAAGGCACCACTTCGGGCGACAACTACGCGCTCAACTTCGAGAAGGATCTCGCCCAGATGAATCCTACAGCCAACAGCCTCACAGAGGTCTCTATTACGAACAAGGCTGGCAAGAAGTCGGCTATCGCTATCCCTGAGGGCACTACCGTTTATCGCGACGCTCTCACTAAGGAAGTGAACGCCAAGCCGGGCGATGTGCTCACACCGGGCATCGCATTCACTGGCGACACCGAGATGGGCGCATATCTCTATATCGACTACGATCAGGATGCAGCGTTCACAACGCCGCTCGACGAAACCGGAAAGCCTGTTGTTGGCAGCGAACTCGTTAGCTTCTCTGCGTATAACGGCAAGAACAGCAACGGCGAAGCTGCGGGCGCAACAACCGCAATACCGTCGTTTACTATCCCCGAAGACTTGCCTACCGGTGTTTATCGCGCTCGTCTGAAGATTGACAAGAACAATATCGACCCTGCTGGCGACTATAGCATGTCTGACGCCTTGCACATTGACAACTACAACGGCTACATCGTCGACTTCCTGCTGAACGTGCACAACGCCAAGGGCAAGCTCGACATCGATGCACGTGGTGGCAACATCGTGGGCTACGACAACAACGGCGTTGGCGAGTTGACACCTTTCGGCAACGAGATTAGCCTCATGCCCCTTGCTCCTGCTGCCGGCTACAACGTGAAGAGCATCACCGTGCGTCACGGTCACAACCTCGACGGAAAGCAGTACATCAACGGCAACCGTCAGTGGGAGGAATACGAGGTGAAGGATGCTAAGAATGAAGAGGACTTCACCATCGACGCAGCTAAGGTGAACGGCGATGTGCGCGTGTCTGCTCTGTTCGAGGCTGACGGCACAGAGGAGTACAAGCTGCGCTTCGCTGACGAGTTCGACGGCAAGGACTACTCACTGCCTGACGCTAACGTATGGCACAACTGCACACGTGAGAGTCCTACATGGAAGCGCTTCACCTCGCAGACCGCTGAGGGACAGCAGAAGACAGCCTTCATACGCGACGGCAAGCTCGTCACACGCTGCATCAAGAACACCATCGCCGAAGAGGGCAACGTGGACATGATCAGCGGTGCTATCGAAAGCTCGGATAAGATGTACTTCACATACGGACGCATCGAGGGCCGTCTGCGCACCACTCCTCACGTAGGCAACTTCCCTGCCTTCTGGCTCATGCCGCAGGACAACTCTGCAGGCTGGCCTAACGCCGGAGAGATAGATATCTGGGAGCAGATAGACACCGAGAACAAGACATATCATACGGTGCATACCCACTGCACATACGATCTGCATCTGGCTCTGCCCAACTCTGGAAGCGCATATACCAACGCAGCCGACTATCACGTGATAACTCTCGACTGGACTCCGACATTGCTCACATGGTACGTTGACGGTGCGAAGGCATTCTCTTACGCTAAGTCGAAGCTGCAGGCTCAGCTCAACAAGGGTCAGTGGCCGTTCGACAAGCCGTTCTACGTCATCCTAAACCAGAGCGTGGGCAACAACTCGTGGGCTAAGGATGCGGACGTGAACTTCGAGTATGAAACTCTGTTCGACTACGTGCGTCTATACCAGAAAGACGACGAGGGCGACATCTTCTCTACCATTAGCGACGTGAAGAGCAATGAGTCTTCTCTCGATGTCTACGCGCAGCAAGGCGGCGTGCTCCTCGTAGCACCCGAAACACAGCACGTTGAAGTGTACAACATCAGCGGTGCACGTGTATTCGCAGGTAGCGTGCAGGGCAACCGCTTCGTAAGCCTCGCCAAAGGCGTGTACATCGTAGCTGGCAAGAAGGTTGTCGTGAAGTAACATCAGGAGGGTATGGCATCTTGCCATACCCACGCAGCCTAAAGCCGCAGCCTAAAGCTGGCTATCTAAAGCCGGCAGACTAAAAGATAGCTGGTTATAAAAAAAGAAGTTTCGCAAGCCTGTCGGCTTGCGAAACTTCTTTTTTTTTTATTGTCGTGTAGAGCGGAGCAAGAATTTAATATCTAGAAAAACTAGAATATCTAGAAAAAACCATAGCATCTGAACATCCTAAAGCCATACAGTCTCTCGCTCCCTTACTTCTTTGGGAATGTCTTTGAGAGCGTTCCAAACTCGGCATCAGTGATGTGCGAGTTGAATGTGCTGCGTGTGACGGTTGTGCCGTAGTCGTCGGTGACAGCGAGGACAGCTACATACCAGTCACGCTCTGCGTCAGAGAAGCTCTTCGTGAATGTGAACTTGCCGTTAAACTGCTTCACAAGCTCTGTTACATCCTTAGCCTTGTCGGTAGTAGCCATAAAGTCAGCCCAAGCCATAGACGGAGTCTCAACCTGGTACTCATTCAGAGCATTGTCCCAATCCCACTCCTTCATCACGAGCATACGTGCGCTCTTGATAGACGGAGCCTTCGACTTGATGGTGTACTGTATGGCGAGGTCACCGTTGCCAACCTTATAATTGGTGACATCCACCTCGGGGCAATCGTTGGCTGCCGCCGGCTTGATGTGAACATTGTCCACAGAAGCCTTCACCCAGTCGCCGTTGGCATCCACAGCGAGTGCGCAGAACGTGTAGTCGTTCTCCTTATCGATATTCCACGCCTTGAACTCGCTGGCGTATGTAGCCCACTGCTCGGCAGAGAAGCTCACGCCCTGATTGTACATCAGTGCACTATAGCCATAGAGGTTGACGAACTCGTCGATAGACTTCGTAGAACCGAGCACAAGGTGCAGCGACTTAAATCCATTGCCCGGCTTCACGTCGAACTCTGGCTTACCCTCGGCGTTCAGTCCGAGATACTCTACGCTGAGCGCCAGATTGCTCACGCCTGCCTCTGCAGTGCGCACAGTGGCGTATTTCAGTTCTGAACCAAGCACCAACTTCTCATCTTTCTCTACGAGGTCGCACACCACGATGTACTGAGTCTCGCCTGCAGCGACGAACTGCGTTACGCCACTTGTTTTCTCGCCATCGGCAACGGTATATTCCTTTGTGCCTACGCCCTCGAAGCCATATCCGCCAGCCTGCATAAGCGTAGAGAACACCTGCTTCTTCTCGGCTTCGGTCATCTCCGAGAGCGATGCACCACCGAAATACTCCATAAGGAAGAATTTTAGGTACGACTCGCTGACACACATCTGATAGTAAGGCTGATCGGCTGTGCGTGCCTGCACCTTGTACCTCACGTAGTTCTTGCCAGCTGTCAGGTCAGCGATTTCCACCTTTGCCTGTTCTGGCACGCCCACGGGGCGTCCGAATGCGATGTAGTCGTCAGTGCCCAACATCACTGTTTCTATTGTCTTATTGCCTTTATTGAGGAATACCTTCTGCTGCGCCTCGGCAGTAGCTACGAACGCCATGGCGAGGGCAAATACTGATAATATAGTCTTTTTCATAATCTGTTTCTCGTTAAAGTTTTAGAGTCGTGTTACATTGCCCTCGTAGTGTCCCTTGAGCGCACCCTTGTACTTCTTGATGTTGAACACTGTGAAGTCGACATTAGCCTTGCCGTCGGCAAACGTCAGTTTTGCGTTGCCACCTAAAGCGAGTGCTGCAGTGCCTTTGACTGTAGCCTGCGAGTAGGTAACGCCGGCATACTTCACAGAAACCTTTGCGTTCGTCTCGTCGCCCGAGAAACCGTGCAAAGCGTCGTCGTTGACGAAAGCGTCGGGCATAGTAACCACGATGTCAGCATCAGCCATGCCAGCCAATGTCGTCACGCCTGCCTTTGCGGAGAGATAGACAGTGTAGACACCAGCAGCGTCGTCGTGTGTGAGTACTGCCGACTTCAGGTTGACAGCCTTGCCGTCAGCCACGCTGTAGACGCTTGGCAGAGCGAGCGTGTACTCCTTCGGTGTACCTTCCTCGTAAACCACGTCGAGTGTGCGGTCGGCTTTATTGCCGAGTTTCTCGATGTTGAGCTTGATGGTATAAGTGCCGTTGCCGTTGTCGAGCACCGAGATTGTGCCCGTAGCCGAAGCCGAAGCACCGTTACTGATGGTTATAGTCTGCGCATTGTTCACGTCGGTCACGTTGTCGACGAAGGTCAGCTCATACTTCTGATTGCCCTGCACGCTAAGCACTCTGCCGTCCATACTGCTCTGCGGCACGAAGAGGCGCACGTAGTAGTAGCAGTTTGTAAGTTCGTTGGCATTGTCGATATTGCCCGGGGTGAGGTAGAAGTTGATGCCGTCAGTCTTCTTCTCGGCGAAGACAGCACGCATTTCGTAGCGCTTGCCATCGACGGTGAAGTGGTTAGGGTTCTCCTTCATCTCAGTGATAGCACCATTGTATTGAGCAGCGAAGAGCACCTCGCCGCTCTTCGGCATAGCCTGCATGTGCAGCGAGAGCTTGTCCTCGCTGACAGACACATTGAGCGAGCCACCAGTGTAGTAAGTGCTCCAATCGGCAGAGGTAACGGTCACGGGTTCGTAATCATCGTTCTTCTTCGCCTCATCAACATCTGTGTACGCCACCTGGAAGAATTCGTTTTCAGCATCAAACTCGTTCTTGAACGTGCTGAACGTCAGTTCCTTGTCGAGCAGCGCAGGTGTCAGTGCCACCTGCAACAGCTTGCCACCTTTAAGCATCGCATCTATCGTGGTGCAACCTTCGAGCGTAGAGAGGTACACACACTTGTAATTATTCACTGTAGTAATCAACGCCGACTTCATCTCAATCACCTCGTCGCCAATCTTCACGCAGTTGCCGTCGAGTTTAACCTTCTTTTCGAACGTGATGTTGTCCACATTCTTGCCCACCTCATAGGCAGACACGATAAGTCCGTTCTTCACTACAAACACGCTGTCGGGTGTTGCAGCCTTAGCCATTGTCTGCATGGCGAAGCCTACGAGCATGGCGAAAAGTAAAAATATCTTCTGTTTCATTGTACTCTATTTAAGTATTAAGTGTTAGCGATTAAGTATCAACTATTAAGGGTTAACAATCCGGTGTTAGCGCTTAACCATCTTCAGCGACTGGTTCTCTGCCTTCACTACATACACTCCGGCAGCCAACTGCGTAGCGTCAATCGTCGCCTTGCCGTCGTGTGCCACTGCTTTAGCAGCGAGTGTGCCGTTGGCTGTGTACACTTCGAGCAGCTTGCCGTCGGTCATGCCCTCAGCCGTGATGACGTAACCGTTAGAACGCAGCGTGATGGGCGACTGCTTCGTGAGCTGCACCAAACCCGTTGTCGAGCCTGTCAGCTGTATCTTGTCCACTTTCTCCAACTCGTGGGTAGCCACTGCCTCACCGCTCTTCGAGAGGAGTTTCACGTTGCCATCGGCTACTGTAAGCTTCGCCACTTGCGACATCTGCACCTCATGCGCAGAGCCATCGAGATAAAGTACATTTACCTTGCTCTCTTGCGCCAATGACGGGGTGGAAAAAGCGCAAAGGAGTAAGGCTGCAAATAAATAACCTTTAATCATAAAATTTGCTTTTAATTTTCTAATTTACTCTTATAATTGCTTATTTAATTACAAAAGTAGTCAATATTGTAATACAAACCAACTTTTAACGAAAGATTTATTAGCTTTTGTCCTACTATATGCATTAATTCATAAGTTTTGAGTGGATGTAAAGTCTGTTTACGTATCACAATTTCCGACCGGACGGCGGACGGAATCCGATCGGGCGGCGGACGGAATCTGATCGGACGGCGAACGGAATCTGATTGGGCGGCGGACGGAATCCGATCGGGTGGCGGACGGTAGGAGGGTATGGCATCCTTGCCATACCCACGCAATCTACCAACTATCAAGCAGTAGCAATGCAACAAGAAGGCTGCGTGGGACGGTAGGAGGGTATGGCATCCCTGCCATACCCACGCAATCTACCAACTATCAAACAGTAGCAATGCAACAAGAAGGCTGCGTGGGTACGGTAGGAGGGTATGGCATCCCTGCCATACCCACGCAATCTACCAACTATCAAACAGTAGCAATGCAACAAGAAGGCTGCGTGGGTATGGCAGGGATGCCATACCCTCCTAATACAGAAAAAGCCCAGAGCAGTGCGCTCTGGGCTTTATTGTTATTTGGACGATGCCGAATTAGAGGTTCGGGTTCATCTTTGTCCACTCTGCTACTGGAGGAACGATGCCGAGCTCTACGATCTCGTCGCGCATCTTGCAGAGGTGCTCGTAAGACTTAGCGAGAGAAGCAAGCTCCTCTTCTGTGCCTGTAGGCTGTGTGAAGTGAACACCTGTCTTGTCGATTGTAGAAGGCATAGCCATCATCACGTTCTTGAAGCCACACTTCTCGCAGTTTACGTAGCAACCTGCTGGCAATGTGAACTTCTCGCCACCCATAGCAGCCTCGATCATCTTAACTGCGTTGTATGCCGGGCTCTGGAATGAAGAACGACCGCGGAGCTTGATGATGTTAGAACCACCCTGAACGGTGTGGTGCTTGATCTCTTCCCAACGCTCTGCTGAGAGGCCCATCTCTGAGAGAGGCTTGCCGTCTACCTTAACCTGAGAAGCGAATACTGCCATCTGCTCGCCATGACCACCGTATGTGTGAGCGCCAGTCACCTTGTCCTGCTGTACGCCGAACTCGAGGGCGAGAGCCTGCTGCAGACGTGTAGAGTCGAGAGCAGCGAGTGATGTGAGCTGGTTTGGCTTCAAACCTGAGTGGATGAGAGCTGTGAGGGCTGTAACGTCAGCCGGGTTGAAGATAACAACAACGTGCTCTACCTCCGGGCAGTACTTCTTGATGTTGTCACCGAACTCTGCTGCGATCTTGCAGTTGCCCTTCAAGAGATCCTCGCGGGTCATGCCGTCCTTACGCGGAGCACCACCTGAAGAGATGATGTACTTAGCGCCTGTGAATGCTTCCTTCGGGTCTACTGTGTAAGTTACGTTAGCGCCCTTGAAAGCGCACTGCTGAATCTCGTCGAACACGCCGTGTACACCCGGCTCGTAGATGTCGTAGAGACAGATGTTAGGAGTAAGACCGAGCATCAATGCGCTCTGTACCATGTTTGAACCAATCATACCGCCGGCACCGACGATCAAAAGCTTTTCGTTAGATAAGAATGCCATAATAAATAATGTTTATTATATTAATAACTGAGTTTCGTTTACTAACTGCAAAGATACAACTTTTTTGAAATATACAAACGTTTCTCGAAAATTATAGTGTTGTTTAATCTTAAAATCTGTATATTTGCAGTACCTAATAATTTTTATATGACAGATACGAAGAATACTATAGCCGCACGACTCGCCGCACTGCGCGAGGAGATGCAACGCGAGGGGCTATCGGCATTCATTTTCCCGAGTGCCGACCCACACATGAGTGAGTATGTTCCCGAGCGTTGGGAGGGACGCAAGTGGATATCGGGCTTCGACGGTTCGGCTGGCACGGCGGTGGTCACGCTCCGTTCGGCTGCGCTCTGGACCGACTCGCGCTACTTCATCGCTGCCGAGCAGCAGCTCGAAGGCACCGAGTTCCAGCTGATGCGCGAGCGCATGGAGAGCACACCCAGCATTGCCGACTGGCTGGCGCGCGAAGTGCACGACGGCGAGCCTACCGAGGTGGGCGTCGACGGCATGTGCATCGCGAAGGGCGAGGCTGAGGGGCTGAAGGCGGAACTAAGACATGCCGGCGGACTCACGCTGCGCACCAACCTCGACATCCTCAACCGCGTGTGGACAGACCGTCCGCCGGTGCCGCTGAACAAGGTGGAGATTCATCCGCTCGAATACGCCGGCGAGTCGGTGGCTGAAAAGCTCTGCCGCATACGCACCGAGATGCGCCGCGCAGGCGCAAGCTGTATGATCGTGACGCAGCTCGACGACATTGCCTGGACTCTCAACCTGCGCGGAACCGACGTACATTGCACCCCGGTGTTCGTGGCGTGGCTCATCGTCGGCGAGGAAAGTGCCACATTATATATAAAGGAGGAGAAGCTCACGCCAGACGTGGTCGACTATCTGCACGCTGAAGGCGTGGCTATCGACGAATACGATAATATCATCGCGGCACTCAACGAGTGCGACGCGCCAACGATGCTCGTCGACCCTTCTACCGTGAACAGCACTTTGGCGCAGCCGCGCGGCAACTACATGGTTGTGTCGGCTCCGTCGCCCATCCCTACGATGAAGGCGGTGAAGAACCACACGGAGCGCGAGGGCTTCCGTCGTGCCATGGAGCGCGACGGTGTGGCTATGGTGCAGTTTCTGAAGTGGTTGGAGGAGGCGGTGCCGAAGGGCAGCGAGACGGAACTGACGGCGAGCGCGAAGCTCTATCAGCTGCGTGCCGGGCAGCCTAAGTTCCGCGACATCTCGTTCGACACTATCGCAGCCTATGCCGATCATGCAGCCATCGTCCACTATGAACCGACTCCGCTCACCGATGTGAAGCTCGAACCGAAGGGTCTGCTGCTGCTCGACAGCGGAGCGCAGTACAGCGACGGCACAACGGACATAACGAGAACCATAGCTCTTGGCGACGTAACCGACCGCGAACGCCGCGTCTACACGTTAGTGCTGAAGGGTCACTTGGCGTTGCAGAACCTCTGCTTCCCACGCTCGGCATCGGGCACGCAGCTCGACGCAGTGGCACGCACGGCGATGTGGCGCGAGGGCATGAACTTCATGCACGGCACGGGGCACGGCGTAGGCTCGTATCTCAGCGTGCACGAGGGTCCTCACCAGATACGCCAGGAGTATCGTGGGACACCGATGGTGGAGGGAATGACCGTAACCGACGAGCCGGGTCTGTACCTCGACGGTCGCTTCGGCGTGCGCATCGAGAACACGCTGCTCACCGTGCCTTACGTAACGACGGAATTCGGACGCTTTCTGCGCTTCGAGCCGCTCACACTCTGCCCCATCGACACCAAGCCGATAATCAGCAGTATGCTCAGCGACGAGGAACGACAGTGCCTCAACGCCTACCACGCTATGGTGTACGAGCGTTTGGCACCGCTGCTCGACGAGGAGCATCGGGAGTGGCTTGCTAATAAAACGAAAGCGATGGAGTAATAGGAGGGTATGGCATCGGAACAATAGGAGGGTATGGCATCCTGCCATACCCACGCACCCTTCTACGGATATGTCAACTAAACACAAGTGGATGCATATGCTAAACACAAGTGGATGCATGGGTATGGCAAGATGCCATACCCTCCTAAATTACTAAGAAAGAATATCCTTAAACGCGAAGTTCGCGAGGATAGACGTTGACTGACTCAGCATACGGATGAACTCCTGTGCTGAGTTTTTCATATACGAGTCTTTCAGCAGATGTATGCAACCGTCCATCTCATTATCGGCTGCGTCAATGGGCACAGCCTTCATGTTGGGTTGCAAAATAGTTGTCGATTCAGAGAGTATCGTCACGAGATTGCTGCGACGCAGCAGGTCGAAGATTATGTTCACGTTGTTCACCTCAACCATGATGCGATAGTTCAGCCCCTTGCCCTCCACAAGATGATCGAAGGCGTTGCGAGCCTGCAGCCCCTTGCACGGCAGTATGAGGTCGTAACGTTCAAGGTCAGTGAGGCGCAATGACGACTGGCGTGCTAATGGATGGTTCTCGTTGACGATTGCAGCAAGGCGGTTGCTGAAGATAGCTCGACTGTCTACCGCTTTATCCTTCTTGAGCGGTTTGAAGGCGAGCACGAGGTCGAGCTCGCGCTTCTTTAGTCCATCCATCAGCTCCTGCATAGAGCGGTAGCTGATGTTCAACTTCACATGTGGATAGGTGCGCAGGAAGGCGATGAGCGTCTCAGCCATGATGTTGCTGAACGAATAAGTGACACCGATGTTCAGTTCGCCCGTCAGCATCTCCTTCAAGTCGTTCATGTGGTCGATGCACGCATCTGCAGAGTTCACGGCATTCTGTGCATACGGCAGCAACTCCTTTCCAGCCTCAGTGAGGTACACCTCATGCGAGTTGCGCTCGAAGAGCGGCAGACCAATCTCCTGCTCCAGATGCGATATCTGCTGCGAGAGAGTGCTCTGCGTGATGTATAGCTTGCGCGCAGCCTCGGAGAAGTTGAGCGTCTCTGCCACCTTCAGAAAGTATTTCAGTTGTCGTATTTCCATATCTATTATATATTAAATGCAAAAATACAACATTTATTTTATTTCTACAGCACTCAGGTCGACGAACTCTCCATTCTTGCGTTTGCGTTCAACAAGCATATTGAAGAGTTTGCGCTTGCGGTCGCCTTCGATAAAGCGGCGGAAGAAGATGTTCGGTATAGCCACACCGAGGGCGATGCAGACGATAGCGAGCGAAGCCTTGATGGCGTTGTTCATGCCCACCGTCACTTCGCCTACCACGCCGTGCATCTCGATGAAGGCGAAGAGGGCGCGATACATAAGCACACCTGGCACCATAGGGATGACGCTCGGGATGGTGATGCACTGATGGGGCACGTGGAACCAGTGGCGTGCTTTAATAACGATAACACTGATAAGTGCCGAACCGGCAAGCGAGCCGATGGTCAGGCCCATGTCAAGTCCGATATTGCCGTTGCTCGGACCGAGATTGACGAAGTTGCGGAAGCACACGGCGATGATGCCACCAACGGCGACAACCGGCAGGAGTCGGCGCGGTATGCTGAAGATGGTAGAGAAACCCATAGCCGAGACGGCTGCAGCTACGGCAAACTCCCAATACTCGTGATGCGGAATCATCGTGAGGTCTTTCACGAAGTTGTCGATGCCGCACACCTTAATGGCGAAGGCGATTCCGAACGCCATGGCAAGCACCATTAGCAGCGTGTTCAGAGCACGCACCATGCCCACCTCGATGTAGCCGTCGAGCATGTCGCTCACGAAGTTGATGAGCGGAACGCCGGGCACAATGAACAAGGCACACGCCATAAGCGGATGCCACGGCGTAGAGGAGTGCATAAACTCGGGCAGAGCACCGGCTATGGACGGCGTGAGCGAGAGGAACGTGGTGACCCAAGCAATGAGTGTGGCTACGAAAGCTGCTATGCCAATAGCTATATAGTTGTTGCAGCCACGTGTGGGCAGGAACATACGCAGGCGGAAGCCGAGGATGGCTGCTAAAGAACAGTAGAAGAACGCAGGCCAATCGCAACCGAACTGCACACAGAAACCACCGCAGGCAAAGCCGCCACCGATAGCCACCTGCCACGGTGTGAAGCTACGCGGTGTCTTCTGAATGTCATCAAGAGCCTTCTCGTACTGGTCGAGCGAGTAGTCGTTGCTTATTGCGCTCCACGTGAGTTTGCTTATTTTAGCAATAGAGGTGAGGTTGATACCGTGCTTCTCGCAGCGTTGAAACTTTGTGAACGAGTGCTCGGTATCGCTATAGTTCACCATGAGCACATTCCAGTTGATGTAGAAGTGCAGGTAGCGTTCGTCGAGACTGAGGAAGGCTGCGGCACGCTTCATAGTGCGACGGATACGCGAGGTGTCGGCAGCACTCTCCATCAGTATGCTTCCGGTACGCAGAAGCAGGTCGAGTTTGTGCTGCAGCTCGGCTGCTGCCACTTTAGACGGGTTGTTTGGATTGCCACATTGACAAGTTGCTTGCATTGTTTCTATTGTATTGTTATCCATTTATTTGTATTTACCAAGACTTGCAGAAAGAGTAACCATAGGAGGGCATGGCATCTTGCCATGCTCATGCACGTTGCATGTCATACGCACGCGAGCTGCCTTTGAGGCTGCAGATGCGAGCTGCCTTTGAGGCTGCGTGGGTATGGCAAGATGCCATACCCTCCTAAGTTACCCCGAAACATATTAACTACTATTAAAACATTATCTTTATTATCAATTTATCCGAACACGAATATCAGTATCTGTATCGTGACGATGCGCAGGAACATTGCGAACGGATAGACATTAGCGTAGCCCACATTAGGCGCATCGACAGATGTCTGGTCGCGAACATAAGCTAAAGCCGAGGGGTTGGTATTGGCTCCTGCAAGCACACCGAGCAGAGTGTAATAGTTGATGTGGAACAGATACTTGCCGATGATGCCACCCAGGATGACTGGTATCATGGTGATTGCTACACCATAGCCTATCCATGTCATACCACTCTCCGACACTACGGTCTGCATAAACTGCTCGCCCGTGCCGAGACCTACGCACGCAAGGAATATGCAGATGCCTACTTCGCGCAGCATGAGGTTGGCAGATATCGTGTTATACGTCACGAGGTTGTACTTCGGACCGAAGTAGCCGATGAGGATAGCCACAATGAGCGGACCGCCAGTGAGTCCGAGGCGCAGGCTCTCGTTGATGCCAGGGATGAAGAACGGAATGTTGGCGAAGATGCAACCGAGCATGATACCAAGGAACACCGGTATGAGGTTTGGGTTGTTAAGACGCTTCATCTGGTTGCCGAGCATCTTCTCGGTGTGGGCGATGGCAAGCTCCGTACCCACAACGGTGAGGCGGTCGCCGAGCTGCAGCTTCAACGAGCCGGTAGCGATGAGGTCTACACCGTTGCGGTTCACACGTGTAACGTTGGTGCCCAAGTTGGTGCGAATTTGCAGATGACTAAGCGATTTGCCGTTGATGTCGGGCTTCGTGACGAGGATGCGACGCGTAATAAGCTCGGTGCCGAACTTGTCGTCAGCGACCTCCACCTTCTCACCAAGCAGTGCGATGATTGGGTCCTCAACCGTAGGATGAGCCACCACGCGCAGTATGTCGCCCTCGCCTATCACGGTCTGACCGTTCACAAGCTCGTCGTGCTCGTTGCTACCGCAGCGTATGATACGCGACACCATGAAGTCGCGCTTCAACAACTGGCGTATCTGTTGTATATCGTCGCCGAACACCATCGAGTTGGTCACCTTCACCGAGAAGGTGTTCAGTGTCATCTTCTCCAAGTGACCCATACCGCGCTTCGCATCGGCTTCTTCCGTCTCCTTGTTCACGCGCAACACATATCTCAATATAGCGAACGAGATGATCACGCCGAGCGCACCCATCGGGTAAGCGATGGCATAGCCCGTGGCGATGCTCGGAGCGTCGATATGGCGCAGGTCGCTGTATGCCTGCTGGGCAGCACCAAGACCGGGAGTGTTGGTAACGGCACCTGAAAGGATGCCTGCCATAGTGGTGAACGGCGTGCCAGTGAAGCTATATATAATAAGTGTTGTAACGATGCTGAGTGCCACAACAATCATGCTGAGCATATTGAGACTCTTACCTCCGTCCTTGAACGAAGAGAAAAAGCCAGGACCTACCTCAAGACCAATAGAATAAACGAAAAGTATCAAGCCAAACTCCTTGAGGAAGTGGAGCAGATGGGCATCAAGATTGAGCGAGTAATGACCGAAGATGAGTCCGATGAACAAAATCCAAGCGAGTCCGAGCGACACACCTTTCACCTTCAGCTTGCCAAGACTCAAGCCTAACGTGATAACGAGGGCGAGAATCATCACCGAGTGTGCCACGCCACCACCCCATAAGTCGGGGAAACCATAAAACAGATTTCTTAAAATTTCCATATCTCTTATGCCATTGATTAATTTTCTATGCTATATATAATAATGTACGAAGTCATGTGTTGTGATTTCCGTTTTGCGATTGCAAAGGTATTGATATTACCGAAAGCAAAAAAACTTTTATGTTTAAATTTCACGAACGCGGCTAAAGGTTTTTTCAATCGCAAATCTACCCTTTTTACTCTTTTACTTTTTACCCTTTTACTTTTAAAAGCCCTTTTTACTTTTTTACTCTTTTACTTTTAAATGTCTTTTTACTCTTTTACTCTTTTACTTTTTTACTTTTTTACTTTTATTTGTACCTTTGCTTAAAAATCAGACAAATAGTATGAACGTAAAACTTCGCGGCACACTTTGTGGCATGGGCGCAGCCGTGTTCTACGGTACCAACCCGCTCGGCGCCATAAATCTGTACCAGGACGGTATCAGTGCCAACTCTACCCTTTTCTACCGTTTCGGACTCGCTATTGTGATGCTCGGCGTGATGATGCTGGTGCAACGTAAGAAGTTCGGCGTGACACGCAGCGAACTACTCCTACTTGCCATCTTAGGCATGTTCATGGGCTCGTCGTCTGCGTCGTTATTCATCAGTTTCAACTACATGGACGTGGGCATCGCCTCCACACTGCTATTCGTATATCCGGTTATGGTGGCGGTTATTATGGCGTTGCTGTTCAAAGAAAAAGTGACCCCAACGACAGCCGTCTCCATCATGCTTGCGTTTGGCGGCATAGCTCTGCTTAACCAGAGCTCGGACGGATCGTCACTCAACACGTTGGGCGTGCTGCTTGTCATGGCTTCGTCGCTCACCTACGCTGTATATATCGTCGTGGTGAACAAGTCGAAGCTGCGGATGTCGTCGGTGAAGCTCACGTTCTACGTGCTCATCTTCGGTTTAATGACCATTCTCGGCTACACCTTCGCCATGGGCGAGACGGTGCAACTGCTCACCACACCGCACCAATGGCTGTATGCAGCGCAGCTTGCACTGATGCCGACCGTGCTCTCGTTAGTGCTAATGGCGATAGCCGTTAAAGATATTGGCTCTACGCCAACCGCAATTCTTGGTGCGCTCGAACCGATAACAGCCGTTGCCATCGGCTGCTTCTGCTTCGGCGAGTCGTTCACAACACGCCTCGCAGTGGGCATAGCACTCATCCTCACCGCCGTGTTGCTCATCATCGGTGGCAAGCAGATGTCGCCACAACGCGTCACCGTGGCGTTCACACGCTTAGGCCGTATGATTGTAAAGACATGGCGCTGGAAGTCGTAGGCTTATCATAACAATATACTTAGACCACTTCGTCTATTAAATATCCGTAAAAAGCGAAGCAAAACGTCGGCGGTTTGCGGATATTTTTGTTACTTTGCTACATATTATATATATATGATACATCTGAAAGATATTAACAAGACTTACCAGGGTGCGCAGCCGCTGCATGTACTGAAGGGAATCACACTCGACATTGCCGAGGGAGAGTTCGTTTCTATCATGGGTGCGTCGGGCTCGGGCAAGTCTACTCTGCTCAATATTCTCGGTATTCTCGACAACTACGACTCGGGCGAATACACGCTCGCAGGCACACTGATAAAAGACCTATCGGAGACGCGAGCCGCAGAGTACCGCAACCGCATGATTGGCTTCATCTTTCAGTCGTTCAACCTTATCTCGTTCAAGACCGCCGTGGAGAATGTGGAGCTGCCGCTCTACTATCAGGGCGTGGCGCGACGCACACGCCACAAGTTAGCAATGGAGTATCTCGACCGACTCGGACTGACGCAGTGGGCTGACCACTACCCCAACGAGATGTCGGGCGGACAGAAGCAGCGCGTGGCAATAGCACGCGCACTGATCACAAAGCCGCAGATAATACTCGCCGACGAGCCTACGGGCGCACTCGACTCGAAGACTTCGGTGGAGGTGATGGAACTGCTCAAGACTCTTAACGCTGAGGAGGGAGTGACGACTATCGTCGTGACGCACGAGAGTGGCGTGGCTAACGAGACAAACAAGATTGTACACATCAAGGACGGCATCATAGGCAAGATTGAGGAGAACCTCGACCATACCGCACGACCGTTCGGCATCAACGGCATAATGAAGTAAAGGCACATGCGCGACATATTCATCGAAATACTCACCACTATCAAGCACAACCGGCTGCGCACCGCGCTGACCGGTTTCTCCGTAGCATGGGGCATCTTCATCCTCATCGTTCTGCTCGGAGCAGGCAACGGCTTGATAAACGCCACGATGGGCAACTCAAGTCGCTATCTATCGACCTCAATGGTGGTGTCGGGTGGTGCTACATCGAAGGCTTACGACGGATTGGGCGAAAATCGCGATGTGCAACTCAACGATAAGGACTTCAATATCACCAGCAATGGTTTTCCTAACAACGTGAAGAGTGTGGGCGCAGAACTATCGCTGCAGGGCGAAACGCTCGTCAACGGCAGCGACTACACCACGGGCATCAATCTTAGCGGTATCTACCCGAACGATGTAGAGATAAACAAGCGCACGATGATTTGCGGACGCTTCATCAACGAACTCGATCTGAAGGAACGTCGCAAGTCGATAGTTATATCCTCGGACATGGCGAAGGAACTGCTACCACAGTCGCCACTCAGTCTGAACGGACAAATAATACGCACAACGACGCTCGCCTTCCGCGTAGTAGGCATCTACGAGAGTCAGAAGAACAGCATGGGCAACGAAGCCTTTATACCGTTCACCACGTTCCGCGCCATATACAACAAGGGCGACAAGACGGGCAACATCGTCTTCTCGTTCAGCAATCTCAACTCGGAAGCTGAGAACGAGGCGTTCGAGAGCGACTATCGTGCGAGAATAAACCGACAGCATCGTGCTGCGCCCGACGACGAGAACGCTATCTGGATATGGAACCGCTTCACGCAGGCACTGAGCATGAACACCGCCACCGGTCTACTGCGCACCGCGTTGTGGGTGATAGGCATACTGACACTCATATCGGGCATCGTGGGGGTGTCGAACATCATGCTCATCACCGTGCGCGAACGCACACACGAGTTCGGCATACGCAAGGCTATCGGCGCAAAGCCGTGGTCCATACTGCGCCTCATCATCATTGAGAGCATCGTCATTACCACCTTCTTTGGCTACATCGGCATGGTACTCGGCATCGCAGCCAATCTGTATATGGATGCTACTATCGGGCAGGAGACCATCGACAACGGACTCTTCGCCATACAGATGTTCACCAACCCCACCGTGGGCATTGATGTCTGCGTGAAAGCCACACTACTGATGATTGTAGCCGGCACTCTCGCCGGTATGGTACCAGCTCGCAAGGCTGCCAAAATCAGACCGATTGAGGCGTTGAGAGCGGAGTAGCCCCTCCCAACCATCCCCGTCGGGGAGGGCTTAGAAAGGCTTAAAGAGGCTTAGTTATAATTGGCTTAGAAAGGCCTAAAGAGGCTTAGTTCGGCTTGGTTCCCCTCGGCTTTAAAAGGCCTAAGAAGGCTTAGTAAAAAAAAAGAAAAAACAATGATACGATTCGACACAGACCGCCTGCGTGAAATCCTCGACACGCTATCTCGCAATAAATCGCGCACCTTCCTCACCGGATTCGGTGTGTTTTGGGGCGTGTTCATGCTTGTCGGACTCATCGGTGGTGGCGATGGTATGAAGGAGATAATAAACAAGAGTCTCGACGGCTTCGCCACCAACTCCGCCGTAGCATGGGCGCAACAGACCACCATTCCACACCACGGATTTCGCAAGGGCCGCCAGTGGACGATGAACTACGACGACGTGAAGCGACTGAAGGCGCACGTGCCCGAACTTGATGTCGTCACACCGACCATAACACGCTGGGGAGCCAGTGCCACACACAGCGACAAGCACGCGACGTGCATCGTGAAGGGCGTGATGCCCGACATGCAGGAGGTGGCAGCTCCGAAGATGTACTACGGACGCTACATCAACGAGATGGATATCAGCCAGGGACGCAAGGTGTGCGTCATCGGCAAGCAGGTGTACAAATCGCTCTTCACCAATGGCGGCGACCCATGCGGACAAGTGATACGCATCGACTCTATATATTATAATGTAGTAGGTGTCAACTATAGCGATGGCAACATAAACATCAACGGTAGCGACGAGCAGGCCGTGATAATGCCCATCACACTCGTACAGCAGGTGTACAACCGCGGACATAGCATCGACCTGCTCTGCATGACGGGCAAGCCGGGCGTGAAGATGAGCGACATCACCGACCGTGTGCGCAGCGTGATAGCGCAGGCACACGACGTGAGTCCGAAGGACGACAAGGGCGTGATGATATTCAACACCGAGATGATGTTCTCGATGGTCGACAGCATGTTTCAGGGCATCAACCTCCTCATCTGGCTCGTTGGCATAGGCACACTGCTCGCCGGAGCTATCGGTGTGTCGAACATCATGATGGTGACGGTGCGCGAACGAACCACGGAGATAGGCATACGCCGCGCCATAGGTGCTACGCCACGCAGCATTCTCTCGCAGATTATCTCCGAGAGCATACTGCTCACCTCCATAGCCGGCATGAGCGGTATCCTCTTCGTAGTCATCATACTACAGGCACTTGAGATGGCAAACACCACGGACGGCATCATCAAGGCTCACTTCCAGATTAGCTTCTGGACAGCCGTCGGTGCCGTGGCAGTGCTATCGCTGCTCGGCGTGCTCGCCGGACTCGCCCCTGCCATGAGAGCCATGAGCATCAAACCCGTCGACGCAATGAGAGATGAGTAGCCCCTCCCAACCCTCCCCGTCGGGGAGGGCTTAGTTAGCCTTAGTCCCCTCGGCTTAAAAAGGCCTAAGAAGGCTTAGTTCGGCTTATAAAACAAAGGCTTAGTCCTCAACCCTAACCAACCCTGCTTATGAAAAAATACTTCAAATACATCCTCATGGCACTTGTTGCCGTGATCTTCATCGGAACATTCGTGTTCCTTTACATCAAGTCGCAGCCTCAGCCGGAGGTCTACGACGAGTTTACACTGCAGCGAATGGACATCCGCAAGACCACCGTCGTCACCGGCAAGATTGAGCCGCGCAACGAGGTGAATGTGAAGCCGCAAATCTCGGGCATCATCACCGAGATACTCAAAGAGGCTGGCGAGACGGTTCAGGAGGGCGAGGTGATTGCCAAGGTAAAGGTAATCCCGGACATGGGGTCGCTCAGCGCAGCACAGTCGCGCCTGCGTCTTGCCGAGATAAACCGCAAGCAGGCGCAGACCGACTACGACCGCGAGAAGACACTCTTCGACAAAGGGCTCGTCGCTGCCGACGAGTACGACAAGATAGCGCAGGCACTGCGTCAGGCTCGCGAAGAGGTGGACGCAGCTCAGGACAACCTTGAAGTGGTGCGCGACGGCGTATCTAAGTCGAACGCTTCGGCTTCGTCTACGCTCATCCGCTCTACCATCACCGGCTTGATACTCGACATCCCCGTGAAGGTGGGCAATTCGGTGATTCTTGCCAACACCTTCAACGACGGAACAACCATCGCCACCGTTGCCAATATGAACGACCTCATCTTCCGTGGTAACATCGACGAGACGGAAGTGGGTCGTCTGTCTACTGGCATGACAATGAAGATCACCATCGGTGCGCTGCAGGATCTGAAGTTCGATGCCCGATTAGAGTACATCGCCCCGAAGGCTACCGACCAGAACGGTGCCAACCAGTTTGAGATAAAGGCAGCCGTAAATCTTCCGTCCAACACCACAAACATCCGTTCGGGCTATAGTGCCAACGCGGAGATAGTATTGGCAGAGGCGAAGAACGTGCTGGCTGTTCAGGAGAGTGCCATCAAGTTCGACGGCGACGACACGTATGTGTACGTCATCAAGGGCGAAGGCGACAAGCAGACATACGAACGTCGCAAGGTGCAGACTGGCATCTCCGACGGCATAAATATCGAAATACGTAGCGGCGTGAAGCCTAACGAACGCATACGCGGACCTAAAATGATTGCTACAGAGAAGGCAGAGCCAATGGCAAAGCACGGCAAGCACTAAGTCTACTATACTTAAAAACAAAGAAAACAAAATACTAATAACAAACCAATTATGAACAAACTTTTAATTACAGCCCTTGCTCTGCTCGGCACTTGCACAACAGCAGTAGCCGAAGACAACAAGGGCGTGGAGCCTACCGCTGGAGGTACATACAACCTCTACAACGTAGGCGCAAAGCAATTCCTCGGTACCGAGAACGGACGTTTGGTGCTTGGAGGAGAGAAAGTAAAGGTGACTCTCAAACTGATTGAGAGCACAACCACTCCCGGCTTCTACCGCATCAGTTCTGACAACAGCATGTGGGGAGCCGAATTATGGGGCACCCCCTCTGCCGACGGAGGCACATTCAACGAGTGGCGCATCGAGCCAGTGGAGGGCGCATACGCCATCTCAAGCCGCAACACGGAAGCAAGCGCATCGATGTATCTCTATCAGAACACCATCTACAACCGTCTGTCGGCTACCACACAGATGCCTGGCAAGGAATTCGAGACTGCTCAATGGCTCTTCGTTGACCCGAGCACACCTGAGACAGCTATCGAGAGCGTAGAGACCAATGATGTACAGACAGAGCAAACCACCAACACCACAACCGGTGTACACAACATCGGTGGTCAGCAGTTGCGCTCTACGGACAACACCGAGGGTCTGCAGGATGGCATCTACATCGTGGGCGGCAAGAAGACATTGCTAAAGAAATAACGCTCCGTAAGCATATACATTATTATATATTACAACAAACCTAAAAACATTATGTTATCAAATATCAAACAGCGCCTCGTGCTCATGCTCTCGCTGGTGTGCCTCCTCGCAGGCGGCACGCTCTCGGTGCAGGCACGCCAGTCGCTACTCACCAACTATACGCCTAACGGCAAGTCGTTCAGCTACGAGACGGCGATAAACTTCCAGAAACAGAGTTTCAAGGCTGTGCTCGACCTCAGCACCTGCGACGACTCGAAAGCGAACGAGAACATCCTCTCTATCGGCGACGACCTGCAGGGCGCAAACGGATGGGGCGGCGTAAACGTCATCCACCTTTTCTACACAAAGAGCAGCAGCACCCTGCAGATTAACTGCTTCAACCCGAGCAGTACTCACCGCGAGGACATATCGAACATCTCGGGCGAGACCACCATCGAGCTGAAGTCGGACGGTCTGTACGTCAACGGCGTACAGCGTTGCGAGGCTTCTACCGTAAGCAACATCCTCGCCATGTCGTCTATCCTCTACGGCAGCACGCAGGGCAACACACGCTCGTGGGCTACCTACAAGGAGATTTCGCTCGAAGACGTGGAAGGCGGCTCAACCGGCGGCGGTGGCACTACAACCCCCACCGAGCGCAAGTTCGATGCTTCGTGGATTCAGAACCAGCAGAAGGTAGGCGATTGGAAGGAGGATGCTCACGCTACGTTCATACCCTACGCATCGGTAGAGGCGATGAAGAGCGACGCTGCGTTCAACGAGCCGTGGCTCACTCCGCAGAACGCTGAGACACAGCTGCTCAACGGTGAGTGGAAGTTCAATTTCGTACCCGGAACACAGAATGGTCCTGGCGAAAGCGAGTTCTTCGCTGCCGACTACGACGACTCTGCCTGGGACAACATCCGCGTGCCGCTCTCTTGGGAGATGGCTGGCTACGGCAAACCGGTATATACCAACGTGGGCTATCCGTTCCAGAACAACCCGCCGAACGCCAACGTGGGCTACACCTACTATGGCGTGGAGGACCACAACGCCATAGGCTTCTACCGCCGCTCGTTCAACGTGCCCGAATCGTGGAACGGCAAGCGTCTCTTTGTCCACTTCGACGGCGTGTACAGTGCTGCCGTGGTATGGGTGAACGGCAAGTACGTGGGCTACTCGCAGGACTCTAACACCGATGCCGAATTCGACATCACCGACTTCGCCAAGGTGGGCGACAACCAGCTTTCGGTGCGCGTCTACCGCTGGTGCGACGGCTCTTATCTCGAAGGTCAGGATATGTGGCACCTCTCGGGCATTCACCGCGACGTATATCTCGTGGCTACTCCGAAGGTGTTCGTAGCCGACCATTATATCACAGCACCCAACCTCAGCAAGGACGCTACAAGCGGCACGCTGAAGGTGGCACTGAAGGTGGACAACCGCGACGGCGTGGAGGCTGCGAAGAAGTTCCTCGTTGAACTGCTCGACCATGAGGGCAAGACCGTCGGCTCGGCTACAGCCGAATACAGCGGCACTGACACCAAGACCGTGGACGCTACTATCAGCCAGCTCAGCGGTCTGCACGCATGGAGCGCCGAAGACCCGTATCTCTACAGTGTCGTTGTTAAGCAGCAGACTGCCGACGGCACAGACGAGATGGTATTCTCTACGAAGTACGGCTTCCGCAACATTGAGCAGAAGGGCAACCTCGTGTACATCAACGACAAGCGCGTGTTCTTCAAGGGCGTGAACACTCAGGACGCTCACCCCGAGTACGGACGCGCCATCGACATGGAGACTATGCTGCGCGACGTGAAGATGATGAAGCAGGCTAACGTGAACACGGTGCGCACCTCGCACTATCCGCGCCAGCCGAAGATGTACGCCATGTTCGATGCCTACGGTCTGTACACCATGGACGAGGCTAACGTGGAGTGCCACTTCAACCAGAACCTCGCCTCTAACTCTACATGGCGCACAGCCATCGACGACCGCGAGGTGCGCATGGTGATGCGCGACCGCAACCATCCGAGCGTTATCTTCTGGTCGCTGGGCAACGAGTCGGGCGGCGCAAGCAACTTCTCTTCGAGCGTCAGCAAGATTCGCCAGCTCGACAACCGCCTTATCCACTACGAGGGCAACATGAGCTACTCCGACCTCGGCTCTTCGATGTATCCTACAGTGAGCAACGTGAGAGGCAGCAGCAACGGATATGCAGGCAAGCCCTACTTCATCTGCGAGTATGCACACGCAATGGGTCAGGCTGTGGGCAACCTGCAGGAGTACTGGGACGTTATCGAGGCAAGCAACGGCATCCTCGGTGGCTGCATCTGGGACTGGGTTGACCAGAGCTTCTACGACCCTGCACGCCTCGTGAAGGGCGAGCGCAAGAGCGAGAACGGCTTCAACTACTGGGTATCGGGCTACGACTACAACTCTACCGGTGGCGTGGGCGTAGGCTTCCAGGGCAACTTCGTGAACAACGGCATCATCACGCCCGACCGCGCATGGACGGGCAAGCTCACCGAGGTGAAGCGCGTGTATCAGAACGCTGCGTTCACAACCTTCGAGGGCGGCAAGGTGACACTGAAGAACAAGAACTCATTCGTCGACCTTGAGATGTACGACCTCGTCTATCAGGTGCTGCGCGACGGACGCATCGTCGAGGAGGGTAAGGCAGAAATGCCGGCTATCGCTGCCGGTACAGAGGCTTCTATCGATATTCCGTACACCACAAGCGTCACTGACGATGCCGAGTATCTGCTCAACCTCTCGCTGCGCCTCAAGGAGGCTACGCTGTGGGCAGAGCAGGGCTACGCCGTAGCAGAACAGCAGTTCGAGATTGGCAAACGCCCGACGCTCGCCGCTCACAAGGCAGACATGGAAAACAACTCGGCACTCACCATAGAGGGTCAGACCGTCAAAGGCAAGACAGCCGACGGCGAGTTCGAGATCAAGTTCAACAACGGCAAGATGCAGTCGTGGACATACAACGGCAAGGCACTCATCGCCGAGGGTCCCGACTTCAACAGCTACCGCAAGGTGGACAACGACCGCAACTTCCGCCCGTCGTTCAGCAACTCTGCCAACGTCAGCGTGACCGGTGCGCTCGCCAAGAGCGGCGACAACGCCACACTGTCCGTACAGGGCAGAGCCGATGGCTGCCAGTACACCATCGACTATACATTCTATCCTGACGGCGTGGTCGACATGAAGACAACCTTCTCGCCAAGCGGTTCATTGGCACGCATGGGTCTGGGTATGCAGTTCGCAGCAGGCTTCGAGGATGTAGAGTACTACGCACGTGGTCCGTGGTCTAACTATGCCGACCGCAAGACCGGCTCAATGCTCGGCCGCTACCAGACTACGGTAGACGACATGGTCGACGAGATGATCCATCCGCAGACCTACGGCGACCATCAGGATATGCGCTCGCTCACACTGCGCAACAACAGCGAACTCGGCAAGCCGCTCTCGCTGAACATCGAGGCAGAGGGTCAGGCAGCCTTCTCGCTCGGCCACTACGACGAGACACGCTGGTGCACATGGGGCGACTCGATGTGGAACTCGCAGCTCCACTGGTACGACCTCACTCGCGACCCGCAGATCTACGCCCACTTCGACTACGCACAGCGCGGCTTGGGCAACAACTCTTGCGGCGGCGACGGCTGCCTCTCGCAGTACGAGGTTCCGTCATGGAACTCATACACATACACCCTGCGCTTCACACCAAGCAACTAACATAGGAGGGTATGGCATCCCTGCCATACCCACGCAGCCATCGGTAAGGGATAAAGAAAGAGGGTATGGCATCCTTGCCATACCCACGCAGCCTGAAAATATTTAGGAGGGTATGGCATCCTGCCATACCCACGCAACCTGAAAATATTCAAGAAGAGGGTGTGCATATAAACATAGAATGCACACCCTCTAACCAAATACTAATATTTTTTAAAACTGTTCTATTATGAAAACTAAACTTTTACACCCGATTGCTCGCCTGCTACTTGCAATCTTGATGTGCCTGCCCATCTATGGTAGCCATGCATTTGCCCAAGAGGCAGAATCGTATGCCGTGTTCGACGAAGCCACGAACACGCTGACATTCAAGCACGACACCAACAAACCCACTGGAGCGTTTGCGCTGAATGAAGGCGACAATGCCCCAGATTGGTATAAATCCAATGGCTATGTATCGAATGCAAATACCATCGAGAAAGTTGTCTTCGATGCATCATTTGCCAACGCACGCCCAACGAGTTGCTGCGAATGGTTCTTTGGTTGCACAGACTTAACAACCATAGAGGGTATTGAATATCTGAACACAGAGAACGTGACGGAAATGAGCGGTATGTTCTGTGGCTGTAAGGCACTCACAATGCTCGACGTTTCAAAATTCGACACTAAGAACGTACAGAGCATGTCCAGCATGTTCTGGGGCTGTCATGCTCTCACAACACTCGACATTTCAAACTTCGACACACAAAACGTGACGGAAATGAGCGGCATGTTCGATGGCTGCTCAGCTCTCACAACCATCTATGCAAGCGACAAGTTCGTAACCACTGCTTGTAAGTATGACTATAATATGTTTAAAGGCTGCACTAATCTTGTGGGTGCCGTACCTTACGACGAATACAAGATAGGTAAGGAAATGGCGAACTACACCACAGGCTACTTCACTGATATAGCCTCAAAAGTCGTAGAGTCGTATGCCGTGTTCGACGAAGCCACGAACACGCTGACATTCAAACACGACACCAAAAAACCCGATGGGGCGTTTGCGCTGAATGAAGGCGAAAACCTCCCAGGTTGGTATAAATTCGATGATAATAATCATTCTCATAATGCAAATATCATCAAAAAGGTTATCTTCGATGCATCATTTGCTAACGCACGCCCAACGAGTTGCTACAATTGGTTCTATGGTTGCACAGACTTAACGACCATAGAGGGTATTGAATATCTGAACACAGAGAACGTGACGAACATGAGTTGGATGTTCAGTGAATGTTCTGCTCTCACAACACTCGACGTATCAAACTTCGACACTAAGAACGTAATGGAGATGAGCTACATGTTCGGTAGCTGTACTAAACTCACAACACTCGACCTTTCAAACTTCGACACTAAGAACGTGACGGACATGAACGGCATGTTCAGTAACTGTTATGCTCTCACAACACTCGACCTTTCAAACTTCGACACTAAGAACGTGACGGACATGAGCAGAATGTTCAAAGACTGTTCAGCTCTCACAACACTCGATGTTTCAAACTTCGACACACAAAACGTGACGGACATGAGCAGAATGTTCAATGACTGTTATGCTCTCACAACACTCGACCTTTCAAGCTTCGAGACACAAAACGTGACGGACATG